>Ga0315312_1000055_pt1 | contig 221134 bp, 237 predicted proteins | sample TDP7_MG_FD_203629 | JGI IMG/M metagenome (GOLD analysis project Ga0315312, IMG submission 203629) | Freshwater sediment microbial communities from Lake Towuti, South Sulawesi, Indonesia - TDP7 | ecosystem: Environmental > Aquatic > Freshwater > Lake > Sediment | place: Indonesia: South...
TTTGCGCTTGTTTTGATAGATCAGTTGTATATCTTGCGAGTTTAATACTTCCAGGAGCTAATCTACTAACTATCTTCATAATGACACTATTATAAAGTGTCACTAATCTATCTGAACGAAATCAAAGATATTGTTGCTTTCAAGCTGGGCAACTCTGCTATAATCAAATAAAAGGAGCAAACTGTGAAAAAAGAGCTAATGAAAATCCTGGTCTGCCCGGTATGTAAAGGTGAGCTACAATTAAATGTAGTTGAAGAACGCGGTGAAGAAATAGTCAGTGGCTCCCTTTATTGCCAGAAGTGCCAACACTCCTACCCTATCATAGACACCATACCTAACCTGTTACCACCGCGCTCCGAAGGGTGAACTAAGGACTATAACAGATACGGCTTTGGGGGGATTCCCAGACTTCTATTGAGCTTAACGAAATTGCTCCTTTGGGGAGACAAGCCTTAAGACGCTCATAAATGGTAACTGCTATGTTTTCAGAGGAAGGGTTAATTTTATCAAAGGGAGAAACCTCATTAAGACAGGTATGGTCAAAAGAAGCTAAAACCTGTCTGAGATGACTTTTTAATTCTGCAAAGTCAAAGGCTAAACCAATTTCATCAAGTTCAGAGGCACTAACAGTAACCACTACCTTAAATCGGTGACCATGCAAATTTTCACATTTACCACCGTAGTTCCGAAGGTAATGGGCAGCGTCAAAATGCTCTTCTACAGACACTTGATACATTCAGCCTCCTTCTCTCATTGCCTAAAATCTATCGTTTCAGACAATTTTTGTACTTCAGCCACAGACTTAAGTTTACCCAACAACTGCCTCACAGTCTGCCCCTTTTCCGGATGAACAAGGTCAGGAGCAATTTCAGCCAATGGTACCAAGACAAAAGCTCTCTCTGCCAGACGCGGATGGGGAATAGTCAAGTCCTCACTATGGACAATTCGGTCATCATAAAAAAGGATATCTATGTCAATGGGGCGGGGAGCATTGAGGAAAGAAGCTTCCCTGCCCAGACAATGTTCAATCCCTTTGGCTAAATACAAAAGTTGCTGAGGAGACAAAGTAGTAGAAATCTGGCAGACAACATTTAAGAAAAGAGGCTGGTCTGCATAGCCTACAGGCTCTGTTTCATAAATAGATGATAGTTTCACCACTTTAACCTGGGGAGACATTAGCTTCAAAGCCTTAGTCAGGTTTTGCTGGCGGTCACCCAGGTTAGAACCTAAGCAGAGGTAGGCTGTAGCCAGCTCTACCTTTCTCCTTAATCCTTTCCTGACAATAGCATCACTCATCTGGCAAACCCGGACCATTTCTCGTACATCATGGACTCGCACTATGTCAGCACCTTTAGCAATGCCAATAGCGATACTGGCTGCCGTTCCTTCCTGACGCTGGTCAGAGGGTAAATCAAGCATAAATTTCCGAGATGTCCCCAATAATATAGGTCTTCGTAGCACTCTCAATTCATCAAGACGCCAGACAAGTTCCAGGTTTTGCGCCGGTGTCTTACCAAAGCCAATCCCCGGGTCAATGATAATACTCTCCCAGGGAACACCGACTTCCACAGCCAATTTTATGGCTCGTCTCAAGTCAGCCAGAACTGCCGGTACAATCCTATGGCAAGGCTGTTCTCGTTGATTGCTCATAACAATAATGGGCACTCCCCTCCCCGCCGCCAGCTCTGCCAATCTCGGCTCCTTCTTTAACCCCCAAATATCATTTATCATTTGAGCTCCGGCGTCTAAGGCACGACGCGCCACCTCCCATTTATGAGTGTCAACACTGACGGGAACAGACAATTCTTCTGACAGGCGCTCTACCACTGGTAGTATTCGTCGTAATTCCTCATCTATAGATATGGGCAGCGAACCAGGGCGAGTCGACTCACCGCCAATATCTATAATGTCAGCTCCGTCAGCAGCCAACTGCTTCGCCTTCGCTACCGCTGCATCTACACTTTTCAGACCATCGCCAGAAAATGAGTCTGGCGAGACATTAACAATCCCCATAACAAAAGTCCGTTCTCCCCAGCGGAAAATAGTAGTTCTGCAGAGGGTAGCGCCTAAAGAAACAACCTTAACTGCCATCGTAAATCAACGATATTCTACCACGCAATTTCCTCATTAGCACTGGGGTAGAGCCAATGGCAAATCTAAGCTTAAGCTCTATTAAGACTGCTTCTGACCGGTCAGTGAAATTGCTCATAATTTTTGCCCAGACGAGTCCGAGGAAACCTCAGGTTGTCACACGAAGTATGGTATGATAAAATCAAGCTTTAACTTTCAGACAAAAAATTCGGGGAAGTAGTATGGAAATTAATGACAAGCTTAGTGAACTTAACAAACTCAGAGAGCAAGCCAAAGCTGGGGGTGGTCCCAAACGAATTGAGGCACAGCATGCTAAAGGCAAGTTGACAGCTCGAGAAAGAATTGACCTCTTATTTGACCCAGGAAGCTTTGAAGAGCTTGACCCCTTTGTCTTACACCGTTGCACGGACTTTGGACTGGGTGAGCAGCAGTTTTTGGGGGATGCTGTCGTTACTGGGTACGGCGCCATCAATGGGCGAAAAACCTTTGTATTTGCCCAGGACTTCACTGTTTTCGGTGGTTCTCTATCTAAAGTCGCCTCAGAAAAAATCTGCAAAGCTATGGATTTGGCAGCTAAGAATGGCGCTCCCGTAATCGGGCTCCTTGACTCTGGAGGCGCCCGCATCCAAGAAGGAGTGGATAGTCTGGTTGGTTACGGGGAAATATTTACCCGCAATACCATCTATTCAGGAGTCATTCCTCAGATTTCCATAGTCGTGGGTCCGTGCGCGGGGGGAGCTGTTTACTCCCCGGCTATCACCGATTTCATCTTCATGGTAAAAGGGACTGGGCAAATGTATATTACTGGACCGGAAGTGATTAAAGCCGTCACCGGAGAAGAAGTTACTTTGGAGCAATTAGGCGGTGCTATGACCCATGCTACCAAGAGCGGCAATTGTCATTTTGTCGCTGACAATGAACAGGAATGTCTGAGAATGGTACGCCGTCTCCTCAGTTTCCTGCCTCAGAATAATATGGAAGACCCAACTGTCATAGATACTGGCGATGACCCCAACCGCGCGGACGAAGAGCTGCTTTCCATAGTGCCCACCGACCCAGCCAAGTCCTATGACATGAAGCAAGTCATTCTCAAAACAGTGGACAACGCGGATTTCATGGAGGTACATGAAAACTTCGGGCGTAGTCTTATCGTCGGCTTCGGTCGATTGGGTGGACGAAGTGTCGGGATTGTTGCCCAGCAACCTCAGTTCTCTGCCGGCGTGATCGATGTTGATGCTTCAATCAAGGGAGCTCGCTTTGTCCGTTTCTGTGATTGTTTCAATATCCCGTTAGTTACTTTTGTTGATGTCCCTGGTTATATGCCCGGGACCTACCAGGAATACAGAGGTATCATCCGACACGGTGCTAAATTTCTCTATGCCTATGCTGAAGCCACTGTACCTAAAGTGTGCGTTATTACTCGCAAAGCTTATGGAGGCGCTTTTGTAGTCATGAGCAGTAAAAGCCTGCGGGGTGACATCAATTACGCCTGGCCCACTGCTGAGATTGCGGTAATGGGACCAGAAGGAGCCGTAAACATTGTCTTTAGAGACACCATTACTAATTCAGAAAATGCGGAAGAGACCCGCAAAAAACTAATCCAGGAGTATAGAGACAAGTTTGCTAATCCATATATAGCAGCAGCTAAAGGCTATATAGACGATGTTATTGACCCGAGGGTAACACGACCAAAGCTGATTAAAGCATTGGATATGCTCCAGAACAAGTCTGATAGTAACCCGCCTAAAAAGCATGGTAATATTCCTCTTTAAAAAGGTATAATGAAACAGAAAACAGGAGTAGTAGCAGCCATAACCACAGCCGTTACTGCCTACCTGGAACAAGAACAACAAGCTAAGATAGCTACTGTAAGCCCCAAAACCGCTTTTGAAGTCAGCCCCTGGCGTATATTTGGACGTCAGGAATTAATGAGAGCCCGAATTCAATGGCGCCGGAGAATGCATCGCTAACTAACATGAGGGTTCCTCATTCTTCCAAGCCAAATGCCCGAATAAACAAAAGGAGGGAAAAGATGAGCCCAAAAGAGGAGAGTGACAAAAATCCACTCAAAATCACTGACCTAACTCTACGTGATGGACACCAGTCCTTGCTTGCTACGCGAATGCGCACCGAAGACATGACACCCATTGCCCCTGAAATGGATAAAGCCGGCTTTTGGTCTATGGAGGTCTGGGGAGGAGCTACTTTCGATGTCATGACCCGCTTCTTAAATGAAGACCCTTGGGAGAGAATCCGAATTCTAAAAAGACTAATGCCCAATACTCGCCTTCAGATGCTCCTACGCGGTCAGAATTTAGTTGGTTATCGAAATTATGCCGATGATGTGGTTACTGCTTTTGTCCACCATGCTGCCGACTGTGGTATTGATGTTTTCCGCGTCTTTGACGCCGTAAACGACGAGCGAAATTTCATCACCGCCTTTAAGGCTATTAAAGATAAAGGTAAGCACATTCAGGGCGCCCTTTGTTACTCTCTTACTGAACCTAAACTGGGTGGTCCAGTATACAATATTGCTTATTATGTCAATAAAGCTCTCGTCATTCAGGATATGGGAGCTGATAGTCTTTGCATTAAAGACATGGCAGGGCTCATTGCTCCAGACGATGCCTACAACCTGATTAAAGCTCTAAAGCGAGCACTAAAAATACCGGTCAACCTCCATAGTCACTTCACTAGTGGTATGGCTATGATGAGCTACTTAAAAGCTGTTGAAGCCGGGGTAGATTTTGTTGACACCTGCCTTGCACCTTTTGGCTTCAGAACCGCTCACCCTGGCATTGAACCCATAGCAGTTGCACTCAGAGGCACTCCGAGAGATACCGGGCTCAGCCTGGAACATCTGCTTAAGCTGGATGAATATTTCGAATCTATAGCTCCGAAATATCGCGATTTCTTAGACACGACCAAGACATCAGTAATTGACACTGGTGTTTTGTGGCACCAGATTCCAGGTGGTATGTTCACGAACATGGTAGCCCAGCTAAAAGAAGCCAATGCTTTAGACCGACTTCGGGAAGTCTATGCTGAACTTCCCAAGACCAGAAAAGACCTTGGCTACCCACCCCTGGTCACGCCAACGAGCCAGATAGTGGGTGTTCAAGCTGTGCTTAATGTCCTCTTTGGTAAATACAAAATGATCGCCAAGGAGGTAAAGGACTATATCTATGGTCTTTATGGCAAACCACCAGCCCTCATTGACCCTAAAGTACAAAAAATAGTCCTCAAGGGTTATGAACGGGGTGAAGAACCGATTACCAGTCGAGCCGCTGATATCTTAGAGCCAGAGTTGGAGAAGGCTAAAGAAGCCACCAAAGGTATCGCTAAAGATGTTGGCGATGTCCTCGTCTATACCCTATACCCCACCACTGGAATGGCTTTCCTGAGGGCTAAATATGGACTTGAACCCCCAGCCAAGACCGTAGAGAAACCCAAGACTCTGGAAGATGTGAAAAGGGAAAATGAGCTTATAGCTAAAGCTAAAGCCGGTAAGTTGGTAGAAAAGATAGAGATTAAGGCACCAGCCAAAGGAGTAGGACTTAGAACCTTCAATGTTTTCATCGGTGATGAATACTATCAGGTGGAAGTGGAGCCAGTAGGAGGTCCAGTAACTATAAGCGCACCTCCACCAGCAGTCAAAATGGAAGCACCGCCCAAGCCAACAGAAAAGGTGGAAGCCCCTGCTAAACTTGAAGCCAAAGCAGAAACAACCTCTCCAACAGCAGTTACTGGAACACCAATATTAACATTATTACCTGGGATAATTATCCGCTATCTAGTCAAGGTTGGTGATGAAGTTAAAAACGGCGACAAAATTGCCATCTTGGAAGCTATGAAAATGGAAAACAACATCACCACTCCAGTCTCAGGCAAAGTTTTATCTCTTAATTTCAAACCTGGTGATAAAGTAGCCGCGGGGGACGCTATCGCTATTATTGGTTAACATTTAGAATGGGCAAGACCCTTAGTGAAAAAATCCTCAGCCAGAAGTCTGGAAGTGAAGCTAAAGCTGGGGACATTGTTATCGCAGAAGTAGATTTAGCCTTTGTTCAAGACACCACCGGTCCGTTGACCGTAAGGCAGCTCCGAGAAGCTAATTTCAAGAACATTGCTCATCCTGAGCGTTGCCTAATCTTCCTTGACCATGCTGCTCCCACTCCCAACCAAGAATTAGCCAACGACCATCTGTTTTTGCGTCAGTTTGCCACCGAGACCGGTTGTTTTCTGTCCGAAATTGGTGAAGGGATATGTCACCAATTGGTGGCTGAAAAATTTGCCAATCCGGGTGACATTATTATTGGTGCCGATTCCCATACGGTTACTGCTGGTGCCTTGGGTGCCTTTGCCACCGGTATGGGCTCCAGTGATGTGGCTATAGGCATGGCTTTAGGTAAGACCTGGCTTCGAGTCCCAGAAACTTTTCAGGTTAGGCTAACAAGCAACTTCTCTCCCGGAGTTGAGGCTAAAGACCTCATCCTTTACCTCATTGGCAGAATTGGTGCTGATGGTGCTAACTACAAAGCCCTGGAGTTCAGTGGTGATACTGTCCCCCGCATGAGCATTTCTCAGCGTTTAACCGTAGCTAATATGGCAATAGAAGCTGGCGCTAAAGTCGGACTTTTCCCCAGTGATGCCATGACCCAGGATTATTTACAATCCCAGGGACGCGGCGATAAATATAGACCTCTTAGTCCAGATACCGATGCTAATTACGAAAGGGTCATCTCCCTAAATGTTGACCAGCTTGAGCCTATGGTAGCTATACCCCACACTGTAGACAATGTGGCGCCAGCGAGACAATTAGCCGGCACCAAGATTCAACAAGTCTTCATAGGCACTTGTACCAACGGGCGCCTGGATGACCTCTCTATTGCTGCTTATATCCTTAAGGACAAAAGAGTCCACTCTGGAACCCGGTTACTTGTAGCCCCAGCATCCAGAAACATCTTGAAACAAGCCATAAAAGTTGGTCATATTCAAACGCTAATTGAGGCTGGAGCCACTCTCTTACCTCCAGGTTGCGCTGCTTGTCTCGGACTCCATCAAGGAGTCTTGGGCAATGGAGAAGCTTGCCTGTCCACAGCTAATCGTAATTTCAAGGGACGAATGGGTAACCCCGAAGCCTTCATATACTTAGCCAGCGCAGCCACTGCTGCAGCTACGGCTCTTACTGGGGAAATCACCGACCCGAGACAGGTAATATGAAATGGCTGGCACAATAATCAAAGGTAAAGCCTTCAAATTTGGTGACAATATTTCCACTGACCATATTATCCCTGGCAGGTATACTCACCTCAGAAGCAATCTACCTGAATTAGCCAAACACGCTATGGAAGATGCCGACCCTGAGTTTGCTGCCAAAGTAAAGCCAGGGGACCTTATCGTTGCTGGCAAGAATTTCGGGCTCGGCTCCAGCCGGGAGCATGCTCCCTTAGTTATCAAAATGTCGGGGGTTAAAGCAATTCTGGTAAAATCGGCAGCCCGTATCTTTTATCGGAACGCCATAAATCAAGGTCTGCTTCTTCTCATTTGTGACACCGATAAGATTGACGACGGTGATGAATTAGAGGTAAACTTAGCTGCTGGCACAATTAAGGATCTGACTAATGGTGCTCAGTTGACCTTCGGTAAAATCCCTCCGGTAATGGTGAAAATCCTTGGCGAAGGTGGACTCATTCCTTATGTCAAGAAATACGGTGATTTTAAATTGTAGCTGAGGTAAAGAAAACCCAAATGGCTCATAAAGTAACCTTTATCCCCGGTGATGGTATCGGTCCTGAAGTTGCCCAGGCAACCAAAAGAGTCCTTGAAGCTACTGGGGTTAAATTCCAGTGGGACTTAGCCATTATTGGCGAAAGTGCTCAGGACACTTTTGGCACCCCATTACCTGACTATGTTATTGAATCTATCAGCAGAAACAAAGTTGCCCTCAAAGGTCCGGTGACTACCCCTGTCGGCACTGGTTTCAGGAGTGTCAATGTAGCCCTTCGTAAAATATTAGACCTCTATGTCTGTCTGCGTCCCTGCAAAACTTACCCGGGGGTCCCCACCTCATACAAAGATGTGGACATAGTGGTGGTTAGAGAAAACACAGAAGACCTTTATTGTGGCATTGAGTTTGCTAAAGGCACTCAAGAAGCGGCGCGACTCATTGACCTCATCCTTCAAACCAGCGAAGAGAAGGTTAGAAAAGATGCTGGCTTCAGCATTAAGATGATTTCAGAAAGCGGGGCTCGACGAGTGGTTAAATTTGCTTTTGATTATGCCCGCGCCAACAGACGAAGGAAAGTGACAGCAGTACACAAAGCCAATATCTTGAAATTTTCTGATGGTTTGTTCTTAGCAATAGCCCGGGGCATAGCCAAAGAATACCCCGATATTGAATTTGAGGATGTAGTCGTTGATACCTTATGTATGCGTTTAGTCAGAAAACCGCAACAATTCGATGTCCTTGTTCTGCCTAACCTTTACGGCGATTTTGTTTCTGAACTTTGCGCTGGGTTAGTGGGCGGGCTGGGAGTCGCTCCCGGTGCCAATCTTAGCGACAGTATTGCTGCGTTCGAGCCTACCCATGGTAGCGCCCCTAAATACGCTGGCAAGAATAAGGTCAATCCTATGGCAATGATGCTTTCTGGAGTAATGATGCTCCGACATCTTGGTGAAACCAAAGCCGCTAACAGACTGGAAAAAACCATAGCCAAGGTCATTGCTGAAGGCAAGAATGTCACCTATGACCTTAAGCCCAATCCCGCTGATAACACAGCCGTCGGCACCAGCCAGGTAGCCGATGCCGTTATTGAAAAACTAAAGGAGGTGGGTAATGCGTAATAAAGTAACCGTAGTTGGTGCTGGGAATGTTGGTGCTACCTTAGCCCAGCGTATTATCGAAAGGGGCTACGCTAATGTAGTTCTGGTAGATATCATTGAAGGTTTACCACAGGGTAAAGGACTCGATATGCTCCAGTGCGGACCAATAATTGGCTCTGATGCCTACATAACTGGCACCAATAGCTACGAAGAAACAGTCAATTCAGACATAGTAGCCATCACCTCCGGTGTACCCCGAAAACCAGGAATGACCCGTGACGACCTGGTGTTGACCAATATGAACATTGTTAAGTCCGTTACTGAGCAGGTGGTGAAATATTCGCCTAACTGTATCATCATTATGGTGGCTAACCCTCTGGATGCCATGACCCAGTTAGCCCTCCATGTAAGTAAATTCCCTCGTAACCGTGTCTTCGGGCAGTCAGGTGTCTTAGACACGGCTCGGTTCAGGACTTTCTTAGCCGAAGAGCTCAAGGTTTCCGTAGACGATGTCTACGCCTGTGTCCTCGGCGGGCACGGTGACACTATGCTACCTATCCCCAGATTAACCACCGCAGGTGGCATTCCCATAACCGAACTTCTGCCAAAAGAAACCATCGATAAAATCGTGGACAGGACTGTAAAAGGTGGCGGTGAAATAATTGCCCTACTAAAAACCGGTAGTGCTTATTATGCTCCAGCCGCCGCAACTGCTCAGATGATTGAGGCTATCCTTCTGGACAAAAAGAAGAATCTTCCCTGTGCCACTTATCTGGACGGAGAATATGGCATTAAAGGTGTTGTCGTTGGCGTGCCCGTTAAGCTGGGTAGGACTGGTATCGAGCAAATAATTGAACTGAAGCTTACTCCAGAAGAAAGCGCTGCTCTCAAAAAATCAGCCGAGGCTGTGCGAGAACTGGTAAACATAATGAAGCTGGGATAAAAAAAGGCAATGGGAGGAGCTTTGTCCAGCAAATACTAAGTTCACAAGGTCAAAAATGCCTTGTACTTGGTGTTATACGTTTATGACGTAAGGAAATATAATGGTCACTGGAAGCAGTCTCAATCTGAAGGAAATCATCGACATCCTAAAAAGAGAGACAACACCGAGAGAGAACCATAGATATACACACTGGGAGGAAGTTATCCTAGACAACGGTGAACGAGTACGAAGGAAGGACGATTTTAGCTGCTATCGGCTTTGGCGGAAAGTCCCTCTCTACGAGGTACAGGCAGACGAGTTCCTCATTTTCGCAAAGCAGGATTTGCTGGAGGACTCAGAAAGAGGCAGGGTAAATGCTCTCACTAATGCCAAAAGGGTAATAGAATGCCGAATTGATGAGTGTTTAGCTCTATTAAACTTTAAGTTTTTTGCTTCCCAAGAGAGGTGGAATCTGCCATATAAAATGCAAGTTCTGCAAACATTTGGCATCCCAACCCCAAACATATTGAAGAATCTGGTAACCTCAAAGCGAAACCTATTGGAGCACGAATATATTAAACCCAAGGACCAACAGGAAGCTCAAAACATTGTTGACGTTGCTGAACTTTTCTTAAAGGCAACTGATGAATATGTCAAAAGGGGATATTTATCTTCAGCTTTAGTGACTTGCACTGCATGGTTTGAAGACGCCAAGAACAAAAGGTTTGCTTCGTATTGTGGGATGAGCAATGAATACAAACTTGACTTTGATTTGAAAAGTGAAACGTTAACGCTAACACTCTCGGAGAAGGAACTTGTAAGAAAACAGCATCTAAAAACTGGAGCCCTTGCTGAGCGCCAACTGGGGTCAACACATAAGAAGGAGACTGTCACCTTACCCATCCGCGATTGCCCCATGGAGGACATTAGGGAACTCATGGTTTTATTGAGACAAAAAGGAGAGTTATATGAAAGTCTATGATTTTAAGGTTATTTTAGAGCCAGATGAGACCGGCGGATTTGTTGTATCCTGCCCTTCAATACATGGGTGTTATAGCTAAGGTGAAACTATTGAGGAAACTTTGGCAAACATAAAAGAGGCTATTCTCCTTTGCTTAGAAGATGTAGGGCAACAAATTGAGACGAATTGAAGCCAGTCTGATTACCGAAACCGTAGCCCGTCTCTGTCAAGAAGCTAATTTTTCCCTCCCCGATGATGTTCTTCAAGCCTTAACCGAAGCTCAAAAGAAAGAAGAGTCGCCCTTAGGGCAGCAGACTTTAGACCAGCTTCTGGAAAATGCCCGCATGGCTCGGGAAGAACAATTGCCGTTATGCCAGGATACTGGCACGGCTGTGGTTTTCCTGGAAATAGGGCAAGATGTGCATGTCACCGGCGGCAACCTTTATGAGGCTATAGAAGAAGGTGTCCGCCAGGGTTATGAAAAGGGTTATCTACGCAAGTCCATGGTGCGCCAGCCCTTCTCCAACCGGGTCAACACTAAAGATAACACCCCTGCCATCATCCATACTGACATCGTCCCTGGGGAAAACATCAAAATCATAGTCATGACTAAAGGCGGTGGCAGTGAGAATATGAGCCGTCTTTTCATGCTGGAGCCGGCTCAAGGGCGACAGGGGGTTATTGAGTCGGTAGTGCGAGCCGTAGACGAAGCTGGTAGTAACCCGTGCCCACCGGTGATTGTCGGGGTAGGCATTGGGGGTAGTGCTGAAAAAGCCATGACCTTAGCCAAGAAAGCACTGCTGCGCAGAGTAGGAAAGCCTAATCCTGACCCTGAAGTTGCCGACCTGGAAAAAGAAATTCTGGAGCGAGTGAATTCTTTAGGCATTGGTCCTGAAGGTTTTGGCGGCAGGACTACGGCTTTAGCCGTGCATATAGAGACTTTCCCCACCCATATCGCCAGTCTACCTGTAGCTGTAAATATTCAATGTAATGCGGCTCGCTGGAAGGAAGCTCTCTTATGATGACGAAAGCCCATGACCTGCTAATCCTTGGCTCAGGTATCGCTGGACTACGGGCTGCTATAGAAGCAGCTCGTATCAGTGATATTGACATTGCCATTATCTCCAAAGTCCAGCTCATGCGCTCCCATTCTGTTTGTGCCGAAGGTGGTACCGCAGCCGTAATGCAGCCAGAAGAAGGCGATAGCTTTGAACTTCATGCCTGGGATACCATCAGAGGCAGTGATTTCTTGGCTGACCAGGATGTGGTAAAGCTTTTTGTCGAAGAATCTCCTAAAGAGATGCTCCTCCTCGAGCACTGGGGTATCCCCTGGTCTCGCCGTCCTGATGGCAGGATTGCCCAACGTCCCTTCGGTGGTCATAGCTTCGACCGAGCCGTCTTCGCTGCCGACAAGACTGGCTTCTTTGAAATGCAGACCCTCTATGATACCCTTCAGAAATACACCAATGTCACCAGATACGATGAATGCTACGCTACCTCCATCCTCATCGAGAAGGGCTCTTTCCAGGGCTTAACCGTGTGGAATCTGACTACCGGCGACTTTTTCTGCCTCCGGGGTAAGGCTCTAATCATCGCCACCGGTGGTGCCTGCCGTATGTACGGCTTTACCACCTATTCCTTGACCGCTACCGGTGACGGTATGGCTATGGCATACCGAGCCGGACTCCCCCTAAAAGATATGGAGTTTGTCCAGTTTCATCCCACCGGTTTGGTACCTTCGGGCATCCTCATCACTGAAGGGGCTCGGGGCGAAGGAGGCTACTTGCTTAATAGCTTAGGTGAGAGATTCATGTCCAAGTACGCTCCAAACAAAATGGAAATAGCCCCTCGAGATATCGTCTCCCGTTCCGAAATAACCGAAATTGAAGAGGGTAGAGGCTTCCCTGGACCTGATGGTCTCGATTATATCCATCTTGACCTGCGTCATTTGGGAGCCCAGAACATTAACGAGCGTCTGCCCATGATCAGGGAAATTGCTATAAAATTCAACTTCGTTGACCCCATTTATGAACCAATCCCTATCCGCCCTGCTGCCCATTATTTCATGGGTGGCATCCATACTGATATTAATGGTGCTACCCCAGTAGAAGGCATCTGGGCAGCCGGTGAAGCTGCTTGCCTTTCCCTTCACGGAGCTAACCGCCTCGGGGCTAACTCTACTGCCGAATGTCTCGTCTGGGGCAAAACCACTGGAGAGCAAGCGGCTAAATATGTGGCTAAGCAAAAATCTCTACCTACGCCGCCAAGAGAAACCATACTAAAGGAAGAGGAAGCCAGAGTCTTCCATAAGTTCAAGAACAACGGCAAGGAAAACATTTATGCTTTGCGAAAGGAACTTCAAAAGACCATGGACAGCCAGGTAGCCGTCTTCCGCAACGGCTCAGGCTTAGGTTCAGCTCTTAAAAAAATAAGAGAGATAAAAGAGCGATTACCTCAAGCTTCAATAAAAGACCGAGGACGGATTTATAATACTGACCTCCTCTCTGCTATGGAAGTGGACAATTTACTCGATTTAGCTGAAGTCATTGTTACTGGAGCCTTAGCCCGTACTGAGTCCCGAGGAGCCCACGCCCGCCGCGATTTCCCTCAGCGTGACGATGTTAACTGGCTCAGGCATACTCTGGCTTACTACACTCCTACTGGACCCAGTCTTGGCTATGGTCCCGTAGCCATAGTCCTGTGGCAACCAGTAGAAAGGAAATATTAAAAGGAAACCATGGCACGAAGACAGGTTAAAGAGAATTATCTCGGATGGAGAGGTTGGGTGTGGGCTGGCAGGTACCAGGCGGAACGCTACCTCTACCTTCTCCACCGCATCACCGGCTTGGGGTTAGTCCTGTATCTAATGCTCCACCTATGCGTCATGACTGTCTTTCGCATTCAAGGACAAGATGTTTATGAGACCATAATGAGGCTCTTTGACAACCCAGTATTTAAGGCTGGGGAATACCTTATCTTTGCCGCATTTATCTATCATGCCCTCAACGGCTTACGCCTCATTCTTCAGGAATTGGGCTTCATTCTCGGTAAGCCAACACCTCCTGTCTATCCCTACAAAGATTCACTACGGAAGAAACGCCCCATTGTTCTGGCGATGATAGCAGTAGTCCTGATTTTCGTTTTGGTTGTCTTATTTGACTTCGTTAATGGAGGCTTTTGATGCTCGGTATGCGCCATACCTACCTGTGGTTTGCGCAACTGGTTACGGGTGCCCTAATAGCTATGTTCTTGGGTATCCACATGGTAATAATGCACTTAGAGGACATCCTTGGCTTCTTTGGCGTTGAAATCCATGAGCCCACTTCTTGGGGCTCTATGATAGAGAGAGCCGGGAAAGGCTCTTGGCTGGCTTTCTACATCCTGTTTTTAGCCTTTGTCCTCTATCATGGTCTCAATGGGCTCAGAGGTATTCTCCTTGAGCTGACGCCATCAGCCAAAGTTGAGCGCATTATCAACTGGGCTATCATAGCTTTAGGTATCATCGCTTTCGCCTTGGGCACCTATGTGCCAGTAGCTTTATTTCAGGGTTAAGGGAAATTATGAGCACTGAAAAGGGCAAAAAACTAAAATTCAAAGTACAGAGATTCAATCCTGAGGAAGACCAATCTCCATATCTCCAGGAGTTCATCGTCCCCGTCACTCGAGGGATGACCGTGCTCGATGCCCTCTTCTACATTAAAGAGAATCTGGACAGCAGTCTTTCTTTTCGTTCTTCATGTCGTATGGCAATCTGCGGTTCCTGTGGTATGCTCATCAACAACTACCCCTACCTCGCCTGCCACACCCAGATAGAGGAACTCAAAGCTGACACCTTAGAAATCAGGTCTTTACCCAATTTTGCCTTAATCAAAGACTTAGTCCCTAATATCCTCCCTATGGGTCTGAAACATCGTTCCATAAAGCCGTTTATCATTCGTCCCGATACTCAGGAAATGGAAAACCCGACCGCTGAATTTATTCAGAAACCCAGAGAGTTGAATTCTTTCCTGCAGTTCAGTTATTGTGTGAAGTGTGGCATTTGTGTCTCATCCTGCCCCACTTCGGCTAGTGACAAGCTCTTCCTAGGTCCCCAAGCCTTAACCCAGTGTTACCGCTATTGTGCTGATACCCGAGACAGCGGTGCCAAAGACAGATTTCCGGTTGTAGACACTGACCACGGGGTATGGCACTGCCACTTGGCAGGGGCTTGCTCTCAAGCCTGCCCTAAAGGGCTTGACCCAGCTTTAGGCATCCAACTACTCAAAAGACTGCTTGTAGCTAAAGCTCTGGGAATAAGTAAGAAACAGCCACCAGCTCCCATAGTCCCACCTCCCACCGTCTCCAAACCAAAAATCGCCGTCCCGGAGTTTACCGTTACCCCAGCTCAAAAGGAGACCTGAAAATGAAAGCTATAAACATAACTTCCCCCCTTGACACGAAGGTTGTTGAAAAACTAAAGGCTGGCGACCAGGTTCTTATCAGCGGCACTATCTACACAGCTCGAGACGCTGCTCACAAGAGACTGGTAGCTGCTTTGGATAAAGGTGAGAGGTTACCCATTGACCTTAACGGTCAGACCCTCTACTACATGGGACCAACCCCAGCCCGCCCCGGTTATGTTATCGGCTCTGCCGGACCGACCACCAGTGGTCGCATGGACACTTACACTCCCCGTCTTTTAGCCGCTGGGCTCAAAGGCATGATTGGCAAAGGTAGCCGTTCTGAAACCGTTAGACAGGCTATTAAGAAGCACAAGGCTATTTATTTTGCCGCTGTCGGTGGTGCTGGCGCCCTTATCTCCAAATCTATCAAAAAGGTGGAGACTGTAGCTTACGAAGAATTAGGTCCTGAAGCTATCCGTCGCCTTCAGGTAGAGAACCTGCCCGCTATCGTCATCAACGACATCCACGGCAACGACCTCTACCAGCAAGGCAAAACTAAGTACCAAGTAAAAACCTGAAGCTCTACCCCCCCTTCACAATTACTGAGTAAAAGGAATTTGTTATTTGAGCGTTCACAGGCGTCAGTTATAATTCGAACTTATCGGAGCCTGTTTAGAAAATGAGAGAGGAAACCGTCCATGCCAGATTCTCCGTTACAGCGCCAGTAATGCTCACCCTTTCCTTTACCGTTGCCTTCTCGGTGCACCTGCTCTTGTTTGGCACAGCACCGATGGTAACGATGATTATGCAAGAACTGGACTTATCTCACGCTGAGTTTGGCTTCCTCTTCTCAGCGGCAATGGTAAGCCTAATCCTCTTCAGGATACCCTGGGGATTGATAGGCGACAGAATAGGCTACCTGCATGCCCTCAAGATAGCGCTTCCGCTGTCTGCAGTTTCTGCCGCGGTAAGGGCTTTATATCCCAACCAGACGATCTTCCTAATCAGCCAATTTTTCCTTGGGTTGGGTCTGGCTGCAGTGCTCCCTTGCCTATCTCTTTTAATAAAAGAGTGGTCACCTAAAAGACTTGGACTTTCGACCGGGATTTATGTGTCAGGCTTTGCTGTCGGTAATGCCACCGCTCTTGGACTTACACCTTACCTGCTTGAAATGATGAACTGGAGACTTGTTCTGCTAACGTATGCCGGGCTTGCGGCAGCCCTGTGTATCCTCTGGTGGTCTCTTGCCAGGAGTAGTGTGAAAGGCACATCGGAATTCCAGTTCAAGAACTTCGGAAAAATTCTGAAGGACAGGTATGTTTGGGTACTGTTATTCTTCTTAATAGCCTCAATGGGAAGTTATGATACTCTCGCTACCTGGACGCCCAAGGTTCTCGAGATGAAAGACCTTAACAAAGCACTGGCATCCTTGCTCCCTCTGGGAATGTTTTTGGCTGGACCCGTCATTGGTTTTGTATCAGACAGATTTCATGATAGAAGACTCATCATGGTGTTGCTGGGGGTGGTTGCGGCTGCATCAATTGTGGGAATAAATTACGCCCCTTTTCCTCTTCTCCTGCTATGCCTTTTCCTCGTAGGATCCACCACTACTGGTGTGCTCACCATCAGTCTTTCAATACCAGCACAGCACAAGCGTTTGTCCACTTCTGTAGGAAGTGTTGTTGGTTTAATTTCTTCACTTAGCAACGTTGGACCACTGGCAGTACCCGTCCTTTTCGGCTTCCTGATTGACATTACGCATACCTACTATGCCTCAATCCTTTCTGTCGCCATTCTCGTTGGTGCCATATACATCATATGCTCGAGGATAAGAGAATAAAACGAGAGACATTTTGACAAAGTAGAAAACCTTCAAATGCATCAGCCAAATTGTGAAGTAGCCGCTGAGGCAAAGCCCAGCGGTAACATCTCGTGATTATCTCATGTTCGTAGTAGTCCTAATGAAATGTCTACCTTTGATAGGCTTTCCAGCGTGCGGGATGACCAGTTCTTTAACCTGATAGCCAGCCCAATCCTAAGTGGAACAGCCCTATGGCATTCTTGGTAGTCTGCTTGGCAACAACGGCTTCGTCAACTCCTTTTATGATAGCAACAGCTTTTAACACCCTTAAGATGTCAGCGGGCTGCGAGGTATACCTTGTTTCCCTACCATAAGCTACAGGACAATCGGTTTCTAAAAGCAATCTATCCAGAGGGGTCTCTTTGATAGCTCTCCGATGCTCTTCGTGATATTCAGCCGCCGGGGTTGCCGAGATGAAATAGCCAGCATCAATGATGCTCCTAAGGACGCTGGAGAAGCCGGTGAACCAGTGGAAAACGGCTTGCTTGACTCCAGTCTCCTTTACTAAGTTGTAGGCGTCCTGCCAGGCATAGCGACTGTGTATGATGGCTGGTTTGTCATACTTCAGGGTTAAACTTAGTAGGCTTTTAAATGCCTCTTGTTGAAGAGGTTTTGGCGAGACCTTTAGCACTCTTTTGTCATAGTCTAAACCAATTTCGCCAATGGCAACAATGCTGTCCATCTTTGTCTCAATAAGACGGAGGTTCTCCTCTAATTCATTAGGAGACAGATTTTCCAGCCCCCAGGGGTGCAGACCTAAAGCTGGATAGACAAAGCCCGGATAATCTTGAGCGATTTCTAAGACTTCCAGGTTGGACTGATAATCGGAGCCGACGGCAATGATGGCGATGAGACCAGCCTCTTTAGCTTTGCTCAAACCTGAAGGTAGTTCTTCAATTTCTTCTAAGTGGGCGTGAGTGTCAACAAGGCGGTACAAGTTGTTTCTCCTTTATTAGATTACTTCACAGGCAATTAGTTGTAAAATATGAAGAAAGAGAGCTTAGGATGAGACGGTAAGAGTAAAGGAGGCGGTTATGGATTTGAAGCGGGTGAATTATTCCTTCCATTATTCAGAAAAACTAAAATCTAACTTTTTCTTAATAGCTAGTGTCTTTGATAAATTACCTTCTTTAGAGGGGGAGAAATTGGAAGGGGGGAAAGAGATAGCTCGGAATGTCCTCAGAGCCTTGCGTAATGAGTTGAATCTGGCTAAGCAACATCTACCGGCTGGTGAAATTTCGAATATTGAAGGCAAGCTTATGGATGCTTCGGGAGAAATGGAACTCCGTAATTATGGTAAAGCCCGAGAGAAATTTGCTGAAGCCTTATCTCGGATTACCACCCTCAGTGACAAATATATGCAAGATTTAAGACAATCTGAGTGGATTTAGCCTACTAAGACCTGCCAGTATTTCTTGATTTCTTTAGTATAATGGGATACCTGGCAGGGGCTTATTATATCAAATTCAGTGATGATACCCGTTACGAGCTGTGGCGGGATTTTATCAAAGCCAGCTTCTAATTCCGGGTTTTTACCTTCGCAATTGCGCGGGTTGAACTTAGCCGTCTGGCACAGAGAATAGAAAGGAATATGAATGGCAGAAGCCGCTGAAGCTAGAGCGTAGGTGGGTGTGCCATTGATGAGGGAGCCATCTCTAAGGATGCTATCAGCACCTACCAGAACCTTAGTCACCTCAGGCATGTGTTTTATGATCTCATCGTCTCGGATTACTTTTGTAGAAATGCCTGATGACTTTAGTTGCTCAGCCGTCATTTCACCATAAGGTTTGCCGCCTAGTGACTTAGACTCAGCAATAATAACATAGAAATCTTCGCCCTCTCCTTTAGCTATCTCAAGGCATTGGCAGACGGTGGCGCTGTAGCTACAGGTCATTATGGTATCTAACAACTGGATAAGATGGGTACCATTTCTGGCTACTTTTAGAACAGCTTGCCTTGCCACTTCAATAATTTCATTACCTTTTGCCTTAGCCAAAGCCTTCAGTGAATTTAAGTCAGACTCTTTTTGAGAATGAGTGATGACTTCGTAAGTAAACCAGCAGGCATAGTTGGCTACGGAAGCCATATCAGGTCTGGCTTGTGCGAGAGCCTTTGTTATTTCCTTCAGTTCAGTGATGAAGTGGCGGAGGTTTTCGGCTCGGCTTTCTTGAACAGCTTGGCTCAGTATAGAGATGGCTTCCTCGGATAACCAGGTAGCCCCGTGGATTTTGTCTACTTTAATAGCCTTGACCCTATTGGCTATTTTAGGGTTTATCATCTACTAAATGTTAGCTAAATATGGAATTCAATAATATCTCCGTCTTCAAGGACGTGGTTTCTTCTCACTCTTTGCCCGTCGAATTTAGCCGAGCCCCAGACGAGAGCATACTTTAATTTATTTCTAAAATCCTTATGGATGGATTCAGCCGCATCTTCAACGATACTGCCTTTCTTCAGGATTACCGGCTCCGTCAAGTCTGGTTTTCCGCCCGGTGTTTTAGTGTAGACCCGGATAATGTCAAGGGCTTTGAAAGTCTCCTTTCTTAAATTGTCTAAACCAGTGCCATTTTTAGCTGAAACAAAGACTATGGGGAATTGTCCTTGATATTGAGCCCTGAGCGTTGCCTGTTGACTATTAGAATTGTCTAAGTCTATTTTGTTACCGATAAGGATAACTTTTTTCCGATATCTTGGTGGCTCATCGTATTCCCTTCCTATGAGCCCTACTCCTAACTTTCTTAATTCCTGGACAGTTGTTTCTACTTGGGCAACTGGCTCTAAGCTTAAATCCGCAATAATAGCGATGACATCAGCATTCCTGAAGAGGTTGGTGAGCCATAGGGGCAGACCACGGTCAGTTATGGGTGGTGTATCAATCAGCTGTATCTGAATATTCTCAAAGCTCATCATCCCTGGCGTAGGCATTTTGGTGGTGAAGGGGTATTCAGCCACTTCTGGAGAGGCTTCAGTAACAGCCGTGAGTAATTGGGACTTACCGGTATTAGGCAGCCCCGCCAGGGCTACCTGCCCAGCGCCTTCCCTTTTAATATAAAAAATGGCACGTCTGCCGGTGGCAACTTGCCTTTCGGCTTCTTCAGTGAATTTGGCAATTTTCCTTCTTAATTCCGCTCGGAGTTTATCAGTACCCTTATGGTGGGGCATGATCGCTAACATATCCTCCAGAGCCTCAACTTTGTCTTCTGGAGTTCTGGCTAATCGGAAGCGCTTTTCGGCATCAAAATATTGTGGTGGCAAATTTGCTGGCATGTTTATCAAGAATATTTTAACACAAACCTAAACATGACTTGCGTACCAGTGTCGAGAATCGGTAAACTGCAATCAGTGCTGGTACGACTCTTGTCATAATATAGATACTGTAGAGGTTATATTTAGAGAATGGAATATTACGTCTTGACACAATTGGGCAAGCAGATGGTCCCACAACTTACAAAAGAGAAGAGGCACGATGAGGCAAGTATACTCGGCTTTTTGCTTAGAGCTGAGGTGGCGACAGTAGAACAGATAGCTCAAGGAACCCGTCAGAGCGAGGCTATACTTCATTACAAGCTTCGGTCATTCTGCGAAAACAAATGGGTCAGGCGACAAACTAAGGCAGCTGAGCCCTTGTGAGGTACTCTTGCTCTATAACTTACAATCTCCTTCAGGCAGCAGGTTTCAAAGAGGGGCGCCTGGTTGACTTAGAGTGGGAAATTTAGTTGATTGGCTGCCATGCACGCTATCCATTAGCCCAGAAGCAGCCTTGTATGAAACTAATAGTTTTGGGAGTGAACTATCCAGAAGGATAGGGCAGCATTCAATCGTGCTGCCCTATCCATTCCGCGATGTCGTGAGAGCAGTTGCCTACTTGCCGACGGTCTGTATGGTGTCACTAAGTGTGACGGACCCATAACCTGTTATGACAAATGTAAGATGGGCCACCGTGTCTCCTGGTTGGATGTTGGTGTCCTGGGTGTTGAAGTGGAGTACCAGGTCGATGTCGCCGTCGCCGTTCACGTCCTTGAGGTGGTCAGCGAGCACGAGCGGGTCTGTCAGGTCGTGGATAGGACTGGCTTCAGTGCCAGTCTTACCGAATGTAATACTGCTCACATCCACCGTGGTAACATCGAAACCATCGTGACCCAAAATTGCCACAGGTATGACACCCTTAGCCTTGGGGTTGATGCTGTTGGGATAGCTGCCTGGCTTGATGTCCAAGGCGATAACCAGCACGCCGTCGAGTATCTCCGTTACTGGACCGGGCTTTACTACCACCACATCGTAGATGTTGGTCAGCAGGACGAAGGTAGCCGAGTCAGTCTGGTAGCTCTTAGAAGTCACCAAGCCCCCGGTGGCGCTGCCTGAGATGTCATCATCAACCCGTACATAGACATGGACACTGCTGATGCCGGGGAAGTTCACCGTCAGTGTAGAGACAATACCGCTAACACCAGCAGTATCACCGGTACAGTCAACCGCATCCACAATCTTGGTCTTAGCGCCCTGTACCACGACAATGTCATAGGTATTCTTCAGCAGGACGAAGGTAGCCGAGTCAGTCTGGTAGCTCTTAGAAGTCACCAAGCCCCCGGTGGCGCTGCCTGAGATGTCATCTTTCTTTTGAGATTATCTTATTGCCCGTCGACCTCAGGCATAGCGGCTGGTTGTCTTCTCAAGTTGTGCTTATTCGATACTCATCACCCCCTTTCAGCAAATAAAAAACCGACCTCAAAAGGTCGGTTTCACTATTGGCTCCCCCTTGCCCAAGTGACCACATGAAAGACAAAGGCTCAACGCCCCCAAATCGTTCAGCCCACCACTTTGTATATCAGGTCACTCCCCTCACCTCCGTTTAGCAATTTTCGATTGCTGCCGCTATTCTGCCCTGAATCGCTTGTCATATACGAGAGTCGTATATGATACCACATTAGAATTATAACATACTTGTCAAGGTATCTTATCCTAACTTTACCTAACTTTAGCTTACTACGGATAGCGATTCTTTGAGTTTTGAGATAGGTTTGTGTCGAATTTTGTGGTAAAATAGGCGCTTATTATGTGAGCGACATCTTGTGAGCTAATGAATTTCAAACATGAGGAGACATATTGATATGGAAGACTTATTGCCCAAAGACGAAGACTACGAACTCTGGGTTTTGCTCTATCAGGCGAAGGATGCCATAGAGATTGCCAGGGAAAAAGAACTTAGACCGTACGGGATTTCACCAATGCAGGCTGCGGTCCTATTCATTGTCCAGGCTATTGGTGATAAGGCAACGCCGGCTGAAATATCTCGATGGATGTTCCGACAGCACCATTCAGTTTCCGGGCTATTGAACAGGATGGAAAAGGCTGGTCTGGTTAAGAAGACCAAAGACCTGGACAGAAAGAACTTGGTGAGAGTTACCCTAACAGAGAAAGGACAGCAAGCCTACCGTGATTCACTGAAAAGGGAGTCCCTCCACAACATAATGCCTTCTCTATCGAAAGAGAAGCGCCAACAGCTCAAGTCATACTTGAAGGAGCTACGTGACACGGCGCTGAAAGAGGTTGGAAACGAATTTAAGCTGCCTTTCCCATAGTGCAACCAACCTTTCTATAATTTGAAATTAGCTACTCAATCCACCTTGAAAGCCTCAAACATAATTGGAAGGTAAGCCCTACCTTTTTCTTCTGGCACCTGGCTTCTATCTAAGATTGTCCCTCACTAAAGAGTTATGAAGATTCCCCTACTAAATAACTATTCAAAAATCACCAATTTGGGTGATTCTATGGTGAGCTTCAATATATTATTGTAGGGATAGGTCAATTTAAGAATAGAAGGAAAAGGATTTGCAAACTAAGGACAAGTTTGATGGTATGCTGACAGCGAAAGAGGTTGCAAAGCTCCTTAATGTCCACATCAATACGGTGAGACGCTGGAGTAAGCAGGGAGTGTTGAAGAGCTATCGCATTGGTCCCAGGGGTGACCGGAGATTCAAGCGAGAGGATGTGGTTGTCATATTCAAGGAAGAGAAGGAGGCTGAACATCAGGAGCATGACTAAGACGGAGTCAATCGGCGGAATTAGTCTCAAAATGAATGTTGGGGGCACAAATAAGCTCAATGGTCTTCCGTGGGGGACAAATCAAAAAGCAGGCTTTGTAGCCTGCTTTTTGATGGGAGTGGGGTGTATGGCTTGTGATGTTGTCAGAAGTTATTTCTTCTTACCGGCGCGCACAGCGGCTCTCGATTTGGGGTTGAAAGGTTTCTGTAAACCGGGTGCTTTGGCAAGCCCCTTGCCTGGGACGCCGCTTAGTATAAGCACTTCAGCTTTGGTGAGAAGGGTCTTGTTGATGGTAAGAGTCACTAAGACTGAATCGCTGGTTGCGGAGACGGTGTTTCCGAGCGGGTCTTTGCCCTGCACGGTAGCGGTGTTAGTAATGGGTCCGGGCAGGTCAGCTACAGTAACAGTATAGGTGGCGGTAGCGGTCATGCTCCCACCAGCAGCGAGAGTTGTGGCACTTAAGGTGATTGCTCCCAACTTGCTGTCATTTAGTGTTAAATCAGTAATATCTACCTGACCAGTATTATTGATGGTATAGGTATAGGTAACAGTCTCATGGGGAGAAGCGGGATTGGGTGCAGCAGCCTTGGTAAGGGAGAGAAAGGCAGTGTAAGGGTTCAATGTAACTGAAGCTGAGGTGGTAGCAGTCACGGGGCTACCATTCGAGTCGGTGCCGGTGGCGGTAGCGTTGTTAGTGATTGGTCCGGGAAAATCGCCGACAACTACAGTGTGGGTATGGGTGCTGGTGGAAGTGGCTACTTCACCGGGGGCTAAGGTGGGCTCGTCTAAAGTGACGGCTCCCAGTTTGTCGTCGGAGAGGCTTAAGTTATTTACGGTGAGAGTACTACTGGTATTGGTAACGGTAAAGGTGTAGGTGATTACGTCACCCAGTGAAGCTGGGTTTGGACTGGGAGTCTTGGTGACGGTGAGAATAGGTTCCAGGGCGCTGACGCTGGATACCGGCATGACCAACGCCAGAGCGATTGCCACTGTGGTCAGAATCGAAGTCCATCTTTTTACCATTTTACCTCCTTCTTTTTTGACTTAATGACCAGTGGACGGGTTATCTTTAAAAACGAAAAAATTGATAAAAGGTTTACCCGGTATTTTGTAAAATTTATATCGTCCTCCCAAAGATTATTTCGCCCCTTTGCTCAAAATAACGAAGGCAGGAAGACTACCCTATTAAAGTTTAGACCACGAAGGTCATCCTGATAATCACTCATAAGTCACTTTTTGAATAGATACTTAGTACGTCAGCAGTCCTTACTATACCCCTCTTGTTTATTTGTCATCGCAAAGGGCTTTTCCATCGTCATTGCGAGCGAAGCATGGCAATCTCTGGGATTGCTTCGGGGCTGAGTCCCTCGCAATGACGGGAGAAATAGGTGTCTCACAATGGCTGTTACCAGTTGTTAATCAATCCTAATTATACCCCCCTTGTTTTTTGTTTTTGGGGCGTGATAGAATAGCAGCCGATTTTTGTTCAGGAGGGCTTAACTCTTGCTGGCTGATTATGGCTATATCGGGCTGCTCCTAATAGTTGCTATTATCTTTGCTGCCAGCATGCCACTTCTGCCTCTAACCCTCAGTCTCCTTGGTCTCGTCCCCAAGAAACCCAACCCCGCCAAGACTTCTACCTATGAATGCGGTATGGAAACTATCGGTAAGACCTGGGTACAGTTTAACTTTCGTTATTATTTCTACGCTCTTATCTTTGTGGTCTTTGATGTTCTGGTTGTTTTCCTCTTCCCTTGGGCAACTAACCTCAAGCAACTGGGGGTGACTGCTTTTGTGGCTGTCTTGGTTTTCTTGTTGATTCTTATGGCGGGCTACATTTATGCCTGGCGGAAAAGAGCACTGGAGTGGAAGTAACCGAGCCCAGAATCCCTGTTCCTCCTGCAATAGAAGCCGACCTGGCTGAGGGAGCGGCTATTAACTCAATAAGGGAGACCTGTAAGCTGATTCCTGACCCTGACAAATGGCTGGAAGAAGAGCTAAGCCGCAATATTGTGGTAACCACTGTTGATGCGGTTCTGGACTGGGGGCGACGTTGTTCCGTCTGGCCAGTCAACATGGGGTTGGCTTGCTGTGCGTTTGAAATGATTGCCATGGCAAATGCTCGCTTCGATATTGCTCGCTTTGGCATGGAATTTCTGCGACCGTCGCCTCGCCAGGCTGATTTGCTGTGGGTCGTAGGGACTCTAACCTGGAAGATGGCACCAGCCCTGAAGCGGATTTACGACCAGATGCCTGAGCCGAAATGGGTGATGGCTATCGGAGTCTGCGCCATCAGCGGCGGCACCTTCCGGGAGTCGTATAGCGTTGTCCCTGGAGTCAATTGCATCCTGCCAGTGGATGTCTATGTGCCAGGCTGTCCTCCCCGACCTGAAGGAATACTATACGGCATATCGCTGCTACACCAAAAAATTGGTCGCAGCACTATCCAGGGACAGTTAGCAGATAAGATTGAGGAATGGAAACAAAAGATGAAGCTGGAAGCCTATCTCGGGGGCATGTGGAGATGACGGTAGCCTTGAAAGCTGAAACGGTTGGTCAGAAAGTAGCTCAAGCTTTCCCAACTGCCATTATAACCGCTGACAAAGAGGCTATCATTGTCCCTCCAGATTCTCTTTTTCAAGTAGCCCACTTTCTTAAGAATACACCAGAATTTGACTTTGACTATCTGACCAGTCTCACTGCTGTTGATTACCTCGATTATTTTGAGGTCATTTACCACCTGACTTCTTTAAGGTATGACCACAGTCTTGTCTTAAAGACCCGATGCTACGAACGGGAGAGACCGACAGTGCCTTCGGTAGTAAGCCTGTGGCAGGGGGCTGACCTTCAGGAGCGAGAAGTCTATGACCTAATGGGCATTATTTTTCCTGGTCACCCCAATTTGAAGCGCATTTTTCTCTGGGAAGGCTTTCCCGGGCATCCCTTAAGGAGGGATTACTTGTAATGCCCCTTAAAACTGAGCCTATTGTCCTTAATATTGGTCCTCAGCATCCTTCAAGCCATGGTCTCTTCCGTCTCCGGCTGACCCTTGACGGTGAGGTGGTTACTGACCTTGAACTTGTCCTCGGCTATCTCCACCGGGGCATTGAGAAGTTGGCTGAAGGACGTACCTACGCTCAGAACATACCGCTCACTGACCGCCTCGACTATTTAGCCTCTATGACCAACAATTTCGCCTACGTCTTAGCCGTGGAAAAACTGGCTGGTATTAAAGTCCCGGAAAGAGCTGAATATCTTAGGGTGATAATGGCAGAGCTGATGCGCCTTACCAGCCACCTTGCCTTCATTGGTTTTCTGCTCAATGAGCTTGGTGCCTATTTCACGCCCCTTTTCTACATGTTCCGCGATAGGGAAAAGATTCTGGACCTCTTTGAGATGGTCTGCGGGCAGCGACTCACTTATAACTACATGCGTCTTGGTGGCGTCAGCCACGATATTCCTGAGGAGTTCATACCTGCTGTCAAAAGGCTTCTAAACGAGATGCCAAGATTCACTGATGAGTATGAGCAGCTTATTTCTGGAAACGAGATTCTGTTAGCTCGAACAAAAGGTGTGGGTATACTGTCCAGAGATAAAGCAATAAATGCTTCTGCCAGCGGTCCGGTACTTCGAGCCAGTGGTGTGAAGTGGGATATCCGAAAGGTCGACCCTTATTCTGTCTATGACCGCCTTGATTTTGAAGTGCCAGTGGGTAGTGTGGGGGATGTTTATGACCGGTACTGGGTCAGGGTGCAGGAGATGCGTCAGAGTGTTCGTATCTTGAAGCAAGCCATAGAGCAACTACCGAAAGGTGAAATTCGGTCAGAAGTACCTCACTTGCTGCGCCCTCCACAGAGCGAAGCCTACGGACGTATAGAGGCACCGAAGGGGGAATTAGGCTTTTATCTGGTGAGTGACAATTCTATAGCTCCTTACCGCTTCCATATCCGTCCACCCGCTTTAATAAATTTGACAGCCTTGAGAGATATGGTTATTGGCTGGAAGTTAGCTGACGCAGTTGTTATTTTCGGTAGTCTGGATACAGTGCTGGGGGAGGTAGACCGGTAATGACCGTTTTGGAGCAGTTTCGAAACTGGCTTGCCGGGGTTATGCCGGAGTGGGCTGCTTATATCCTGGCTTTTATTGTTAGTGCCGTAGCTATTATTATTTTTGTCCTGGTAATGATATTGGTCTTTATTTACCTGGAACGACGTCTGGTAGGCAGGTTTCAAGTCCGCCTCGGTCCGAACCGATGTGGTCCTGAAGGGATTTTCCAGGTTATTGCTGATGCTATCAAAGTACTTAGTAAAGAAGATGTTGTCCCTGCTAAAGGTGATTTCTGGGTTCACTTCTTGGCTCCCATTGTTACTTTCGTACCAGCCTTGATGGTCTTTGCAGTAGTGCCCTTCCATAAGGGCACTGTCCTTACTAATCTGGATGTAGGCATCCTTTATGTTGTAGCCATAAGCTCCATATCAGTGATTGGCATATTTATGGCGGGCTGGGGTTCTAACAACAAGTACTCTCTAATTGCCGCTTTGCGGGCAGTGGCTCAAGCTGTTAGCTATGAACTGCCGGTGGTCATGTCAGTGGTGGGCATCATTTTAGTAACTGGCTCGCTATCCCTGAGCAAAATTGTGGAGGCTCAGACTATCCCCTTCTTTCTACTTCAGCCTTTGGGTTTCCTCATCTTTTTGTTAGGCACCATGGCGGAAATCAATCGGTCGCCTTTCGACCTCTTGGAAGCTGAATCAGAGATTGTTGCCGGCTACCACACTGAATATTCCGGGATGAAATTTATCCTGTTTTATATGGGGGAATACGGTCATGCCTTAGCAGCTTCCTCAATTATCACTACTCTTTTCCTGAGTGGCTGGAAGGGACCGCTTTTACCGCCTTTCTTATGGTTCTTGATTAAAGTTTTAATAGTTTTCTTTATCTTCTTGTGGGTACGAAGTACCGTTCCACGATTGCGAGTAGACCAGTTGACCGCTTTTGCCTGGAAGTGCCTTTTGCCTATGGCATTGATTAATTTGTTCCTTATTGCTGCCGAAGTGATTTGGTTTCCAGCAACGCTGCCCTGGGGGATGGTGGTGCTGAACTTCGCCATCGCCGGAGTCCTGATTTTGCTATGGTCAAGGCTCTTTGCTCTGGGAGGTGGTAGAGTTGAAGTTTGAAAGGTATGGTATCGGCATTGCCAAAGGGCTGATGGTGACGCTCAAGAACTTCTTACGCCCACCGGTTACCCTTCAGTATCCTGAGGAAAAACTGATAACCTCCCGACGCATTCGGGGTAACGAACTGGTATGGTGGGTAGGTAAGTGCACTGGCTGTGCTACCTGCGCCAAAAGCTGCCCTCAGGGAAATATTGAAATTGTGACCCATGCTGGACCTGAGAATAATTATATCGTGGACAAGTTTGAAGTAGATACCGGTCGGTGTATGTTCTGTGGCTTATGTGTGGAGTCCTGCCCTTATGATGCTTTGTTTATGGGTCGAGGCTATGAGCGGGCTACTTACCGACGACGAGAGCTGGTGCTGAGCAAAGAAGACCTGGGGCTGTCACAGTTGCGACAGCCTAGTGGCTACTTCCGTCCCAAAGTGGAGGCTCTGCTGCCAAAGCAAACCCTGCTCCTTTACTGGGACAGAGAAGATGGTCAGAAATTACGCTGGCTCCCTTTCCGAAAGCGGAGTAAAAACTAATGGCCTTTGATATTGTTTTCTGGCTATTAGCAGCGGTAAGTGTCGGCACGGCTCTGGCAGTGGTTTTAATGCGGAATGTGTTTCGAGCCGCACTGTTTTTGGTGATGTGTTTTTTCACCGTTGCTGGACTTTTTATTACCCTGCGGGCTGACTTTTTGGCTGCGGCTCAGGTTCTAATCTACGTGGGGGCTATATCCATATTGATAATCATGGCGATCATGCTTACCAGGGAGTTCTGGCGAGGAAGTCAGGCAAGTAGGCTAAGAGTGCCAGCTCTGATAGTTGGTCTTCTGCTACTGGGAGTAATGGTCTTTGTGATGGTCAGCACTCCATGGCAAGTAAGTACTCAACCTCCTAAGGTGCCGACAACTGCAGCCATTGGCAGCCAGCTTTTTGGTGAAGGTGGCTTCTTACTGGCAATAGAGATAGCGGCAATCTTACTCTTAGCCGCAGTCTTGGGGGCAATTGCCTTGATTCGGGAGAAATAAAGAGATGTCTGTTGGTTTAGAGCATTATCTTGTTCTGTCGGCAGTGCTTTTTTGTATTGGTCTATATGGTGCTCTGTCAAGACGCAATGCCGTGGTCATTTTGATGTGTATTGAGATTATGCTCAATGCGGTTAATATTGCCTTAGTTGGTTTTTCTCGATATGTTACGCCGCTTCTGGTCACCGGGCAGATATTTGCTATTTTCGTTATGGTAGTAGCGGCTGCTGAAGTAGCTGTGGGCTTAGCTATAATCATCAGCCTTTACCGTAGCCGGGAGACAGTAGACATAGAGAAGGCTGACCTGATGAAATGGTGAGAAGCAAATGTGGGTTCAAGTGAAATCGGCGCCGAATTTGATGATAGCCGAAATGTGGAAGGAGTTCCTTGAGGGGGAAGGCATTCCTGCCCGAATCCTCCCCGACCCGGACCAGCCGGGAGTTGGCGAACTGGCTACCTATCGTATCCTCGTTTCTCAGGAAAAAGTACATGTGGTTGAGGAGGTCTTAAGGAAACTGTGATACCTCACCAGATCCCATGGCTTATCTGGCTATTACCTATTTTCTCCTTTCTTATCATCTCCTTTGTCTTAAGACCTTTCTTTAATAATCTCCCAAAGCTCAGCGGCTATGTTACCATTTTGGCTATTGCCATCAGTTGTTTTTTTTCTTTCTGGGTTTTGATGGAAGTCCTGAAAGCGCCCGGACACAAACTAGCCATTCCTGACCTCCAGTGGGTGTTGATTGAAAATGGTTTTAGCATCAGTCTCGGTTTGATGGTAGATGCCTTGACCGCTGTGATGCTCGTCGTTGTTACCGTAGTCAGCCTTTTGATTCAGATATATTCCCAGGCTTATATGCATGGTGACCCGGGCTATCCCCGTTATTATGCTTTTATGTCTTTGTTTACGGCGTGCATGCTGGGCTTGGTCATGGCAGACAACTTGGTCTTCCTTTACCTCTTCTGGGAAGGTGTCGGCTTATGTTCCTATCTGCTTATTGGTTTCTGGTTCCACCGCCCTTCAGCGGCTAATGCGGCTAAGAAAGCTTTTATCGTTACTCGCCTCGGTGACTTTGGCTTCTTGGCAGCTATTCTTTTCCTTTTCGCTCAGACTGGTACCTTTGATATTGAAAAACTGCATAGTTTAGCTATAGCTGGCGCTCTGGCAGGCAGTACTCTGACCTGGGCAGCCGTGGGGGTTTTCGCTGGGGCTGCCGGTAAGTCAGCCCAGTTCCCTCTGCATACATGGTTGCCCGATGCTATGGAAGGTCCAACACCAGTCAGCGCCTTAATCCATGCGGCAACAATGGTAGCTGCCGGCGTCTTTCTGGTAGCCCGCATGTTTCCTCTCTTTGAACACTCTGAAACAGCTATGACTCTGGTAGCCGTGATTGGAGCCTTTACGGCTATTTTTGCCGCCAGTATGGGTCTGGTGATGAATGATATTAAGCGGGTGGTAGCCTATTCTACTATAAGTCAGTTGGGCTACATGATGCTGGGCTTGGGTGTTGGCGGCATTGCTGTTGGCATCTTCCATTTATTCAACCATGCCTTCTTTAAAGCCCTCCTCTTTCTTGGTGCTGGCAGTGTCAATCATGCTACTGGGACTTTTGATATTCGACAGATGGGCGGCTTGCGTAAAGCCATGCCCTGGACTTTTGCCACCTTTGTTGTTGCTGCTCTAAGTCTGGCTGGTATCTGGCCCCTGGCAGGTTTCTGGAGTAAAGACGAGATTTTACTCTTTTCTTTGGAAAATCAACCAGTGCTCTTTGCTTTAGTCTTGGTAACCGTATTCATGACCGCTTTTTATATCTTCCGTGTCGTCTTTGTTGTGTTTAGTGGTGAATATCGAGGGGCACAGGCTACCCACGAAAGTGGGCATGGCAGCCATCCCAATAAGCTCCATGAATCGCCGGCAGTAATGTTAGTCCCTATGGTCATCCTGGGCATTTTCTCGGTGGTTTCCGGCTGGCTCAACCTTACCGGGAAATTCGGTGAGTTTCTGGGGCATGGCGAAAGCCACAGCCTTATTGAAGGTTTCTTTGGCATTCTGACCAAACCTTTACCCTGGATATCATTGATTACTGCCGGTCTGGGTATTTTCTTAGCCTACCATATGTATAGCACCAAGAAAGTGTCAGCCGAAGCTGTGGGCAAGACTTTTGCCCCCTTCTATACTACGTTTTCCCGAAAGTACTGGTTTGACGAGCTCTATGAGAAGGTCATTGTCAAGAATGTCCTGGTAAATGGTCTTTTCGCCGGTTTCCAGGTCTTTGATGCTTCTGGTGTGGATGGTGCCGTTGACGGGATTGCCAAAGGCACTATAGTCACAGGTAGGGCTTTGCGTCGAGTTCAGACCGGTCAACTTCAAGCCTATGCCCTGGCTATTGCTATAGGTATATTGGCTATTGCCGTCTGTTTTTATTTCTTTGGTTAAGGAAGTAGACTTTGGAATTTCCTTATTTATCAACCATAATCTTCCTCCCTGTAGTAGGGATAATTATCATTGCCTTATTACCTAATCCCCAACCTAAGGCTGTCAGGTGTATTTCAGCCGGTTTTACCCTAACTGCCTTTGCTTTGTCGTTGTTTGTTTTTCTTTCCTTTGACCGCTCTGCGGGAATGGTGGGGCAGATGCAGTTTGAGGAGAAGCTTTCCTGGATTCCACCAATCAACGCCTTCTATCATCTTGGTGTTGACGGTCTCAGCTTGCCTCTGGTAGTGCTGACTACCTTCCTCGGTTTTCTGGCTGTCTTGGTTTCCTGGAAGATTGCCCTCAGACCCCGCGAATATTTTATCTGGCTTTTGCTATTAGAGACGAGCATCCTGGGTGTTTTCTGTTCCCTTGACCTTGTCCTTTTCTTCCTTTTCTGGGAAGTAGAGCTTGTCCCCATGTATTTCCTCATCTCTATCTGGGGCACGGGCAGGAAGGAATATTCGGCTATCAAGTATGTAATTTATACCCTTGTCGGCAGTGCCATGATGCTGACGGGTATCTTGACTGTTTACTTTACGACTGGCAGTCTGAGCATGCTGGAATTGGCTGGCTTAACCTCGGCTAAAGCTTTTATCCCTCTGGCTGCTATGTTCTTCCTGCTCTTCTTTGCCTTTGCCGTCAAACTGCCCGTTTTTCCCTTACATACCTGGCTGCCGGATGCCCATACTGACGCTCCCACAGCGGTCAGTGTCATTCTGGCAGGTGTGCTCCTCAAGATGGGTGGCTACGGCATGATCCGCCTCTGTATCACTGTCTTTCCGGAAGTGGCTAAGACTTTCGCCCTCTGGCTGGTCATTTTAGCTATAGTCAACGTCCTCTATGGAGCCGCCGTGACTCTGCGGCAGACCGACCTGAAGCGCCTCATTGCCTACAGTAGCATCAGCCACATGGGCTATGTGCTTCTGGGTATTTTTGCTTTAAGTCAGGTGAGTCTGGTTGGTGCCACTCTGCAAATGTTCAGCCACGGCATTATCACCGGTCTCTTGTTTGCTATGGTTGGGCTGGTTTATGACAAAAGTCACGAGCGCAATCTGGAGACACTTGGCGGGCTGGCTCGTCAGATGCCGGTGATTGCTGTGGTCTTCTCTGTAGCTGGTCTGGCAGCTTTGGGTTTACCGGGCACCAGTGGCTTTGCTGCTGAATTTATCACCTTTATTGGTAGCTTCTCCAGCACAATAGTGGAAGGCATTCGTATTTATACTATTCTCGGTGTCCTGGGCATTGTTATCACCGCCGGCTATATCTTGTGGATGCTACAACGGGTCTTTTACGGCGAGCCTCAGGAAAAGTTCAATGGTGTACCCGATGCCGACAATGTGGAGAAGTTATGTATCTTCTCCTTTGTGGCTGCTATTATGGCGATAGGTCTTTACCCAGCAATTTTGACCGATGTTATTAAGCTTGGCGTTATGCCCGTAGTTAAGTTGATTGGTGGCTAAAAGTGCTTTTAAATCTTAAGCTGCTTTTACCAGAACTGAGCCTTCTGACTTTTGCCTTACTGATTATCCTCCTTGACCTGGGCATCAAGCAGAAGAAAGTCCTGGTGGGCGTCAGCATTGTCGGTCTGCTGGTCTCCACTGGCTTTGCTCTAACAATGTGGGGCATTCAGCCGACAGCTATCTTTAACGGTATGCTCATGGTGGACCAGTTTGCCCTTTTCTTTAAGTTTTTGTTCTTAGCTGCGGCAGGACTGGTCATCTTAGCTTCGCAAGACTATGTCTCCAAGTTCCCTCACTTTCAAGGCGAATATTATGCCCTAATCCTCATCTCTGTTGTTGGCATGATGCTCCTTTCCGCCACTGGGGAGCTAATCTCCATTTATGTTGCCCTTGAGCTGAGTAGTATTTCTCTTTACATTCTGGCTGGTTTTCTAAAAGACCCTAAGTCCAGTGAAGCTGGACTTAAATACCTCTTGCTGGGTGCTGTAGCTTCAGCAGTACTTCTTTATGGCATGGCTTTAGTCTTTGGCATTACTGGCAAGACTCGTCTTATTGAGATTGCTCAAACTATTCAGGCTATGCCCATGTCGAATTTATTAGACAACCCCGCTTTGCTCTTGGGGATAATTTTCTTAGCCGCTGGCTTTGGCTTCAAGATTGCCACCGTTCCTTTCCAGATGTGGGTGCCAGATGTTTACGAGGGAGCCCCGACACCCATTACCGCTTATCTCTCTGTAGCCAGTAAAGCGGCTGGCTTTGCCGTGATTGTGCGCTTTTTCTACACTACCTTTGCTTTCCCGGACTGGCTCAGTCTTAACTGGGGGATCCTCTTTGCCGTCCTCAGCGCTATTACCATGACTGTAGGCAATGTAGTGGCTATCACTCAGAGCAACATCAAACGAATGCTGGGGTATTCCAGCATTGCTCAGGCTGGTTACCTTATGGTGGGCTTGGCTACTATTGGTGTGACTTCAAAGGTGGTATCAACAACGGCAGCTTTTCAGGGGCAGAGTGGGCTTCTCTTCTTCCTGGTCAGCTACGCTCTTACTAATCTGGGTGCTTTTATCGCCATTATTGCCATTTCCAACAAGACTAACAGCGACCTTATTGATGACTATTCAGGCATGGGCAAACGAGCGCCTCTTTTAGCTTTAGCTTTGACCTTATGTCTTATCTCTCTTACTGGTCTGCCGCCTACAGCGGGACTGATTGCCAAAATCTATATCTTCAGTGCCGGTGTCAGCAACGGCTTATTGTGGCTGGTGATTATTGCTGTCCTCAATAGCTGCATCTCCGCTTATTACTATTTGCGAGTGGTCAAGGTTATGTGGCTGGGCACCCCAGCCTCGGAAGAGAGAGTGCCTTCCTCCTGGGCGCTCCGTGTTGCCTTAGCTATCTCCTGCCTCGGTGTCCTCGTCCTCGGTATCATCCCCGGCAAGTTCGTCCAGCTCGCCGAAGCCGCTGTGAGGCTCTTCATTTTATAATCCTCTATTAACACCGCAGAAATTGGTGAAATGTGACCGTGGTATAAAAGTGTTACATCGCTGCTTGTGCTACAATAGCTTTGATACTGGCAATGGAAATCTCTATTAGTCTGCGTTCGCGAAGGCGTACAGCGAGATATATTGGTGTGTCCCACTTCTGAGTTTCAAATACAGGACGGAATGTTTATAGTCATGAGCGAGGCAAGCAATGGCGAATTTTGTGTCGTGGTACAAGAAAACTGATATTTAACAAGGGCAGTATAACCTGACCTAATTGGCAATCTGAGGTTCGAGATAAGAGTTAGGAGTTGTGAGCACAGTCTTATTAAGACAGCTCTCTACCACTTTTCCTGAGATAGTCTAGCAGTGAGCCAAGTTCGCAATGGTTCATCCAGGACACCGAGCTTGGACTCAATCCAGCGAATATCTCCGCTTGATAAAGCCGCCTTCTCTTCAGATGTTAGGTCGTAGTGTTTAAGTGCTTCAGCAGGGTCTTCGGCTAATCTTGCCAAGAAACGGCTATCATCTCTAGCTCTAGCCAGCACAGCTAATAGAGCTTTACCGCCTCTATCAAGCATAGCCGGTTCCTCCAGCTTAGCACGAATTAGCTCCTCTATCTGGACGCGGACAGGTTCTATCAACCGAACAGGCGCCGGTTCCTCTAGCTCGATACAGCGCAAAGGCGGGATAACTATTTTCACCCAGGGCCTTACCGCAACCAGTTCTGCGGCTCGTTCACTGCGCAGGTAAGCCAGCCAGTAGACAGCACCTATCAAGATGCCACCACCGATAATATTACCTATGGTTACTGGAACCAGATTATCGACAAAACCCATCCAGGAAAGGTTTACCACACCGTCAGCAGTTACTCCGGCGGCGCTAAGGACAGCCGGTTGGCTTGCCAGCAGTATTCCCATAGGAATGAAGTACATGTTAGCAATGCTGTGCTCAAAGCCAGCAGCGACAAAGGCGGTAATAGGGAACAGGATGGCAAGTATTTTATCGGTAACAGTACGAGCGCCAAAGCACAACCAGATAGCCAGGCAGACAAGGGCGTTACACAGGATGCCTCGAGCCAGAGCTGAACCAAAGGTGAGGTTTACCTTGGCATTGGCGATGAGCAGGGCATTGGCTCCTACTCCATAGCTATTAAGTGCCCACTGGTTTGTGTAGAACATCAGCCCCACTAAGCTCAAAGCCCCAATAAGGTTAGCAAAATAGACCAGTCCCCAGTTTCGGAGCAAACGGGCAAGGCTAGTCCGGCCACTCATCAAACTCATCGTTATCAGGCAATTGCCGGTAAAGAGTTCTGCCCCAGCTACAACCACAAGAATAAGGCCTAAGCAGAAGGCCAGTCCTCCTAAAAGCTTAGTGAGCCCAAAGCCAAGCCCGGTATCTGTAGTAACCACAGTACAAAGCATTGCTCCCAGACCAATGAAAACGCCAGCCAAAATGCCCAAGAGTATTGTGCTTAGAGTATTGAGTGTCGCTTTGGTTATCCCTACTGTTTCAGCCCTCTCCGCCATTGCAAAAGGGGGATGGGCATCATTAGTGGCTACCTTCCCTATTCTGTCAATTGCAGACTCAAATCGACCAGTGAGCTCAATCATTTCCTCACGAACTCTTAAGACCTGAGACAAAAGATCAGACTTACCACTAACATCCCCACTATTGAGGGTAGAAGTTTTTGGATTTTTCCCAGTCTTAGTTTCGCGTTCCATAATTTCTCTCCTATGATTACGTTCACCATTTCTCCTGGCTCAGCCTGCACCACAGCCAGGTTGCGTGCCGCTTGTCTAGCTTGCCAAGCCAGCCCTCTATTTTCTTTATGTCACCGCTAGCCAGTGCCGCCAGCTCCTCCTGAGTTAGAGTGTAATACTCGGTAAGTGCCTCGGCGGGATTATCAGCGAGTCGTGCCAAGAACTCGCTATCGTCGGCAGCCCTAGCCAGCACTGCCAGGATTGCCTCCCTTCCTTTCAGTTTTTCCTCGTGAGTGAGAGGCTTTCTCTTTTCAATTGTCACTTGTGCCATCGCTGTACCTCCTTTTTCATCATCCTATTTATAGGGTACCACCTTCCCAGCGATCATACGCCGACCTAATACCCTATTTTCATATGCCCAGAAGTCGCACCGTGATACGCCCTGAAGTCCTATATCTTCGGAGTGAAGTACTAAGTCTTTGCGATTGGATACCTGTCAAGCAAGTTTAAAGGAGACGAGTACAATCTTGTGACAAACTTGGTTTGTTTGTGTTAACATTGCTAAGAAAGAGTACTGAGATAGCTTTGGAATTGAAGAGAAAGTGAAAGCTTTAGTACCTCAAGGACCAGAAACTCCTAAGCGGCGAAGCATTGAGGTTATTCATACTTATCTACAAAAAGGACAGGGATTTACTCGCTCTGTCTGGGTTAAGATAAGCCCTAAAAACCTGGCACTGAGACTAATAATAGTTCCGCCGCTGGTTTTGGCAGGTAGTCTGATATTCCTTCTGATACTGCTGGCTTTGGGTTTCACCTTAATGGCTTTATATCTGTTCTGGGCGTTGTCAAGGCAGAAACAACAAGGTAGCGAAGAGCAGCCTTGGTGAAGCCTTGAAGACTACTGTCTCAACTTCCCTTTGTCAGTTCTCTGGAGATGATTATCTTCATGATGTCCCCGGTGCCATAGGCGAGGTCAAAGCCGATGGCGTTCCGAAGACGCAGGGCAAGGGGAAGTTCCTCGCTATATCCGTAATGCCCATGGATGAGTAAGGTTTCGAGGATGGCATTAATGGCGGTTTTGGTGCCAAACCATTTGGACATAGCTGCTTCTTTAGTGTGGGGTAGCCCTTGGTCAATAAGCGAAAGGGCTTGGTAACAAAGTAATCTGGCAGCTTCAAGAAGAGTCGCCTGCTCGGCTAATTTGAAGGAGACTCCCTGGAAGGAAGATATTGGCTGTCCAAAAGCACTTCGGCTGCTGGCATAGGTAATAGTTTCCTCTAAACTGGCTCGGGCTGAGCCTAACACGGCTAACGTTAGCAAAACCCGCGAGGTATCAAAGTATTCCATCAGGACATAGAATCCTTTGCCTTCCTCGCCAATCAAATGGCTTTTTGGAACGCGTACATTGGCAAGGGAAACATCACCCCGCCCTATAGATTCCCAGCCCAAGTCGGGGATGAGAGAGCGGGTTATCCCCGGAAGCTCGAGTGGGACGAGAAAGCAGCTTATGCCTCGTATTTTGGCTTTGGGGTCGGTCTTGGCAAAGACTATAGCCGCATCAGCTAAAGTACCTAATGTGGCTGAATTCTTATCAGCATTGATAGTGTAGTAGTCACCTTGTTTTACTGCGGTGGCTTTTAAGGCTCCTATGTCTGAACCAGCTTCAGGTTCGGTTGCTGCCAAGCAAACGACCTTGTCCCCGGAGGCTATCTGAGGAAGCCACTCCTGTCGTACTTTTTCTGGGGTTTTGGCAAGGAAGGAACCAGCCATGGCACTTAACACCATAAACAAGGCTGCATCGCTATCAGCTCTACCTACTTCCTCCATAGCAATGCCAATTGTGATGGCATCACTTCTTTGTCCTCCGTACTTTTCAGGAATGTTTAAACCTAAAAGTCCAAGAGTTGCCATTTCTTTGACCAACTCTCTGGGAAACTGCTTTTGTTTAGCTCGTTCTTTTGCACCCGGAGCCAGCACTTCCTTCCCAAACCTCCGCACTTCTCTCCGGAACATGTTATGAGTCTCTGTAAATGGCAACATTCTTAAACCTCCGTATTGTATTAGCAGTCCAGACCTTGCGATGCACAGTCCGTTATCACGGTCTCAAACTATTTTTCTGACTCAACGGCGAGTATCTTTACAGTTGTTTTTCATAATAATAGTTCATCGGAGACAATTCAAGACTGGGTAAAGGAGACACTATTTAGATAGTTGGATTACTGTTGTTATTGTTTGCGACTGCTATACTGGTTGGAAATTATTAACCAACTTATCTTACTTTAGAGAAGAAGAAAGAAAACGGCACCCGCTGCATGCCCTTTCAGGGCTGGCGAATGACGCCAGCAATGATGCGTCGCATGACTTTGCCCGTAAGACCCACTGGACTCCCTAATTTGTTTATGGTGGGGCAATGGGTTTTCGTGGGTGGAGATATCCCGCCGTCTATCATGGGTGGTGAGAAAGTAGCTGAGCTGGTGGAGAAGTGCCTGCGGTAATCTGTCTAGTGTGTTGGGCGGGCGTTTATCTTGTGTAAGAGATGTCATTAACCATAGAATTGAATTATAATAGCTTCATAGGAGGTGAGTTATGAGTAAAACAAACGAGAATTTGCAGTCCGCTTTTGCCGGGGAAAGTCAGGCTAATCGCAAATATCTGTTTTTTGCTGAGAAGGCTGATGAAGAAGGTCACAAGCAGATAGCACGCTTATTCCGTGCCGCCGCTGATGCGGAGACAGTCCATGCTCGTAACCATCTAAAGGTTATGAAGGGAATAAAGTCGACTAAAGACAATCTATTGGCTGCCATTAATGGTGAGAATCACGAATTTACTGAAATGTATCCCGCTTTTATAAAACAGGCTGAAGCCGAGGGTGAAAAGGAAGCGAAGGGCAGCTTTGACCTGGCAAACAAGGTTGAGCAAATTCACCACCGTCTGTATAAGACGGCTCTAAGTATGCTTGAAAAAGGTCAGGCTATGGGTGATAAGACCTTTTATGTCTGCCAGTACTGCGGCAATACGGTAGAGGGTGAAGCTCCCGAAAGATGCCCTGTTTGCGGTGCCCCCAAGAGAATGTTCAAGCGTATTGATTAATATACCTTCGTCGGTCGTTCTAAGCTTGTTTGCCGAATAAAGGGGGAATAGTGAATCGATATTCAGTTTTAGCCTGTATGCTTTTATTGCTGGTAGCCTCAACCGTGGGCTGTCAAGGAGAACAAAAAGCATCAGAAATTCCTCTGGAGCAGTTATTTTCCACCCCTCACAAATACAGTGGGAAATATGTAATTACGGAAGGTTTCTTTTTTGGTGGATTTGAAGTTATTGTCTTAAGCGAAAATTTAGAGTACTCAGGATATGCCGAAGGACATCTCATACCCAAAGGTAGGATGCTCTGGCTTGAAGGAGGAATACCTAAGGAAGTCTACGACAGACTTTACCAGCAACAGATGATGGGTCCCTCTGAGCGTTATGGGAAAATAAGAGTAGAAGGGAAGTTTGAATACGGAGGGAAATACGGACACCTGGGAGGGTATAATTACCAGATAATTCCTTCCCAGGTAGAACTTTTGCCCTGGTCTCCGCCAGAAGAATAACAATAAGCATGTTCTCTCCATACCTAACCAAGAGCCTTCTTATTCTCATCTCTATACTCATTCAGATTGACTTTTTGGTGCTAAAGTGGTAATAAAAAGAGGTTTGTCATCCTCTTCGACCTTTAAGGTTCAAACAGCTATAATTGTTAGCTTAGCCTAAACTTTGAAGAGAGTGCGACGAAGCAAAAATCTTTTGGAGGTATTAAGACATGAGTCTGATGGAAGGAAAGCAATATCGGGGGAGCTTAAGGAAGCTTAAGCCCGAAATCTACTACCTGGGAGAAAAGATTGAGAGTGTTGCGGATCATCCTGCTTTTATCCCCCATGTCAATTCGGCAGCATTGACCTATGACATGGCACTGGCGCCGGAATTTGAGGAATTGCTCACAACTACCTCTCACCTCACCGGAGAAAAAATTAACCGTTATACTCATATTCATCATAGCCATGATGACCTGGTGAAGAAAGTAAAGATGCTCCGTGCCCTTGGGCAACAGACAGGCAGCTGTTTTCAGAGGTGTGTGGGGCATGATGCCATGAATGCTATCTATTCCGTGACCTATGACATAGATCAGAAAATGGGGACTGACTACCATAAGCGGTTTATTGAAGTTCTCAAGGAAATCCAGACTAAAGACTTGATGGTCTCGGGAGCTATGACAGACCCTAAAGGCGACCGTCGCTTCCCCCCGAGTCAGCAGAAGGACCCTGACCTTTATGTGCATGTGGTAGAAAAGAAGAGTGATGGCATTGTAGTTAGTGGTGCCAAGATGCATATTACCGGTGCCGTGAATTCCCATGGTCACCTGGTGATGCCTACCACTGCTATGGGAAAGGAGGATGCTGACTATGCTGTCTCTTTCTATGTCTCGATTGATGCCCCTGGGTTAATCCATGTTTTTGGTCGGCAGACCAATGATACCCGCAAGTGTGACTGCATGCTTGACCAGGGCAATGTAGAGTATGGCATGGTCGGTGGCGAAGCCCTGGTTATCTTTGATAAAGTCTTTGTTCCCTGGAAGCATGTCTTTATGTGTGGCGAATATGAATTTGCCTATGACCTGGTGGAGAGATTTGCTACTGCCCATCGTCAGAACTACGGCGGTTGTAAGACTGGCTTAGCCGATGCTCTCATTGGTGCTACCTATGCACTGGTACAAGTCCAAGGAACGGAGCGAGCTTCCCATGTAAGGGATAAGCTGGTGGAGATGGTCCACTTGGCAGAGACCCTTTATTGCTGTTCCATAGCTTGTTCCTGCCAGGGTATTCCGCTACCTGCCGGTAATTACATGGCTGACCCGCTTTTGGCTAATGTTACCAAGTTGAATGTGACCCGCTATGCTTATGAGATTGCCAGACTGGCTCAAGACCTTGCTGGTGGTGTGTTGGCTACCACTCCTTCGGAAAGAGATTGGCAACATCCGAAGGTTGGGAAATATGTGGATAAGTATATGAAAGCTGTTGCTGATGTCCCTGCTGAGACTAGAATTCGTCTGATTCGACTTCTGGAGGCAATGACTTGTGGCACTGCTTTAGCTGAATCTATGCATGGTGCTGGCTCGCCTCAAGCCCAGAAAATTATGATTGAGCGGCGAGCTAACTTTGAGCGCAAGAAGCGCTTGGCGGAGAAGCTGGCTAAAATCGGCGAACAGCCTCGTTTTGTTTGTTAATAAGATTGTCACAGCCTAATCGCAAGGTCAAGGTAGCCTTGAAATATTGCGGCTCCTGTAATCCCTGGGTGGACTTGACCAGGATAGCCCGTCATCTAACCCAGGTGGCTGAGCAACGGAAGGACTTTCAACTGGTACCTCTCTCCGAAGACAATGTTGATGCTGTGGTTATTCTATGTGGCTGTCCCCGTGCCTGTGGTAACAAGAAGGAAGTCAGGGATAAAGCCAGACAGAGCCTGGTAACAGCCGGTGAAAGCATAAATAGAAGACCCATCCCCGAAAAAGACCTTCCAGCTACTGTAGAACGAGAGTTGCTCAAGATTGTAGAGCAGTTAAAAGATAGCCTTTCTGCGGGTGCCTAAATTTAAAATTGTCACCCATGGTCTTCTCCGAAACCGAATTGTTGATAAACACTCTCATAGGCGTCTATTTGACATTAAGTTCGTACAGTGCTAAATTTGTTGTTTAATTTTTTAATCGGAAACAAGGAATGCAGACAATGTCACAAAACGAACGACTAAGCACTTTCAAGTGGTTGACTGTGGCTACGGCTTTAATATTGCTTCTGGTATTAGCCGGGGTCAGTATTGTGGCGGCAATTTATGTGCCACAGGTAGCTGTTTACGTGCCCATTCTTGCCTTGGGACTGGCTTTGGCTCTACAAAAATACACCGCCAGTTTTGTTGCCTACTTTGTCATTATCTTTTCCCGAATTTACGACCTGGGAGATAGAATCCGTATTGGCAACATAAAGGGTGATGTGCGCAGTGTAGGGATGCTCCATACCACTTTGGAAGAAGTGGGAGAGGATGAAAAACTGGGTGGCGAACTCACCGGTAGGTTACTTCATGTGCCTAATTTAGTAATCTTAGACCAGCCAGTTCTGAACTATTCTAAAGACTATTCAGTAGACTATAAGACTATTTCTTCTGATTACATGTTTGATGAGGTGCGTATCCCCCTCACCACTAATAGCAACCCTGAGAAGGCTGCGGTGTTACTTGAAAATATTCTAAAAGAGGAAGACGAAGTTCACATAAAGGAAGCTGAGCAAACCTTCCAGAACGGTTACCCTAAGTTTCTCCAGGAAGCTTTAAAAGGTCCTCGTGTGCTAATTCACATTGAGCCTCAGCATATCTGGGTCAAAGGCAAATTCGTGACTACGGTACGAGGTCGTAACGAGTTGAGGAACCTGATTCTGCTGCAATTTCTCAAAGAAGTAAACACCGCCCCTGATATAAAATTAGCGTAGCCATAAATAATAGGAAGACAGAAACAGAGTTGCTGGGCTGCTGGCATAGCTCTGTGTAGGCGTAGTTGATTTAAGGGGAGTCGTTATGGCATTCTGGAGTTATCTTTGGGGCACGGTTATCAGTCCATACAAGACTTTCAGTCGGTTGCTCACTGACCCTCGGCAGCTTGTCCAATGTTCGTCACCTGGATACCGGAAACAATTGGCACGATTCTTTTACTTCTTGGAGTAATGACCCAGAAAGAATGGTTAGAGATGACGGCTCGTCCTGGGTTCTGGCAAGTATTTACCATTGCCTATCAATTGGTAGCACTGGGATGGTATCTGGTACTGCTACCGACCGCTGTTAGTGCAGCTCAGAGATTGCGCTGGTGGCAGGCAGGCATCGTCGGTATATTGACCTTAGTTGTTTTTGGCTTGCTAATGTTTGTCTTTATCCGCTGACCGTTGCTTATCTAAAGCCTCCAAAAGCATTCGCCAGCAGTCGTTACCAACGGAGGATATGAAGCTCACTCAGCGCATCCAAATTTTTGGGATCTGCTCTGGTGAATTCGCTGTTTAGGCTTATCGACTTATCCTCGGTTCAGCGGGTGAATACCACACACCACTTCTGGTGGTATGATGGTCGAATAGGGGAAATCAAAAGCCGGGTTGTATTTCTTCCACACCAAACTGGGCGCACACTATTGAGAATTCTCCGTTGTTTTCTTGGAGGTATATTCTTACCCTTTTGCCTTCATGAAGTACAGGTTGGTCTTCTACCCATTGACTGATGTCTCCAACAGTACCACCGGGTGTTACAATCTGTAGTTCACTATTTCCAAGGGGAGTTCCTTTAACATACTTTTCGATGGACAAGTTGGAATAAGTGAAGATAGACGTCTGGTCTTCGTCCCACTTACTTTCCACCTTTACTACAGTGCCTTCAATTATGTAGTCAGCAATGTTGCTTATGTAATTTCTATCCCTACATTCCACTCTGAGCATACCAGCGCCGCCAGACTGCTTTACTATTATCTTGCTGTCTGGTGTTGGGGTGGGGACTCCTTGGCTGGCACATGCTCCAGTTAGCAGAACTGCACAACTCAATAACACAGGTACGAAATATAATCTTACTCTGCTCATCTTTGCTCCTTTGCGCCAATTACTCTACTTAACTTATTACTAACGAGAAAGATGAGGCTGAAGTTTATGAATAAAGAAGGCAGGGTGACTCCGAAATTCAACTTCCTGCCTTTTTGATTTCGTTGGTAGCGAGGGTAGATTTGAAGCAACGACCTTGGTTTGAAGTTTGGTAGCTCAGCGCACTATTCGGGCGCTGGTACCTTTCATGCGGCTTTCTACTTCACTAAGGGTCGCCATGCTTGTATCACCTGGTGTGGTCATGGCTAAAGCCCCGTGGGCGGCACCATACTCAACAGCTTGTTGTGGGTCTTTTCCAGCTAAGAAACCGTATATAAGCCCTGAGGCAAAGCTATCGCCACCGCCGACACGGTCAAAGACTTCAAGGTTTTGGTGCATGGGTGCTTCATAGAATTTGCCATCAGTCCAGCAGATGGCGCCCCAATCATTTATGGAAGCTGTTTTCACAACTCTAAGAGTGGTGGCAATCACCTTGAAATTCGGGTATTCTTTGATAGCTTCGTTAATCATCTTTTTGTAGCTTTCCAAATATATTTTAGTCAGGCTTTCGTCGAGTCCTTCCACTTTGAAACCAAGACAAGCCGTAAAATCTTCTTCATTGCCAATCATCACATCCACATATTTTGCCAGGCGTTTGTTCACTTCCTGGGCTTTTTCCTTACCTCCTACGCCCTTCCATAGAGAGGGGCGGTAGTTCAAGTCAAAGGAGACCACCGTGCCGTGTTTTTTGGCTGTCTTCATAGCTTCTTCAATTACTTCGGGGGTAGTCTGGGAAAGCCCGGCAAAAATACCGCCGGTATGGAACCATCTGGCTCCTAATTTGCCGAAAATATGCTCCCAGTCAATGTCTCCCTTCTTGAGTTGAGAAGCTGCCGTATTGCCTCGGTCATAGACGCTGATCGCTGCCCGGGCACCAAAGCCACGCTCCGTAAAGTTCAGCCCATTGCGGACGGTCCTGCCAATCCCGTCATAAGGCACCCACTTGATGAAAGAGACATCAACACCACCTTGCATAATGAAGTCCTCAATAAGGCGTCCGACCTCATTGTCAGCCAGAGCCGTCACTACTGCTGTTTTCATCCCGAAGCATTTTCTTAAGCCTCGAGTGACATTATACTCGCCACCGCCTTCCCATACCTGGAACCACCTGGCAGAGCGGACGCGTCCATCGCCCGGGTCAAACCGCAGCATGATTTCCCCGAGAGATATGCAGTCATAAGCACAATCCTTGCTTGGCTTGATTTCTAAAGCACTCATATTACCTCCTGCCTTGTTTTCTATCGTTTTATTTTTGTAGAAGGTGGATAGCGAAGCCTGATATTTCTTGCTTAAGAAATACAGACCTTAACTTTCCGCCTTCTTCGGCTTTGGACTCAGAAAGAATGGGGACACCTTTACGATTGAAGAAAGCGATTGCGCGCTGAATATTATTTGTGGCAATGGCAATATGCCCCTGTTTGCCAAAGCGTGGCGTTTTCAGGAGTTCCAGTCCTTTCCCGGCAAAGTACGAGTTACTCTTTTCTGTTATTGGAAAGGCAAAAAGGTTTGAAAAAATGTTTGCTGATTCTCTGGCTTGTATATCACCCTCCTCGTTAATTCCCAAGTGACCAAATTCAAAACCAAGCATTGTATAAATTGCTTCTCGTACCAGGCGGGTGATTTCAGTGAATTTCCCTTCAGAGATGAGATTAGCACTTACCATCCAACTCCCGGCACAGGCATATACATTTGGCTCTGCCAGATAGGTATTCAAGTTTGTTATGTTAATGCCACCGGTGGGGATGAAGTTCACACTACCATAAGGACCGGACATATCCTTTATGAATTTGACTCCTCCGGATGACTCTGCTGGGAAAAACTTGAGGACTTGGAGTCCATGCTCCAGAGCCATTTCAATTTGTGAAGGACTGTTGACTCCGGGTGTCACCGGCATATTGTTCTGCAAACAATAGTCCACAACATTTGGGTTAAATCCCGGGCTTACGATGAACTTTGCCCCTGCTTCTACTGCCTTTTTTGCCTGCTCGATGGTCAGTACGGTGCCAGCACCGACAAGGAGCTCGGGGTAGTTTTGGGTCAACAGGCGTATAGCCTCTTTGGCAGCGTCTGTTCGGAAGGTGATTTCAACGATGGGAAGGTCCCCTTCAAGGAGAGCTTTGCCTAAAGGCAGTGCATCCTTAGCATGCTCAATCCTTACTACTGGGACAATACCTAACATGCCAATTTTTTCTAAGACTTCATTCATTTCTTCACCTCGTTGGCAATGGTCTGTTTACCTGTGCCCATGCGATAATGGCGTCTATTTATTATAGCATCAGCCTTAATAAGCTACTATAGGTTTATTTTGTAGAATGAGACCCACTGGAGGATAGATTTCTTTATGGAAATTACAAAATTTCGGCTGAAAATAGCACATTACCCTATTGACATTGTGCTCGGAATAGTTTATTTTGAATATAAACACAAAAAAGGAGGTAAATAAATGCAAGCCTATTGTGTCAAATGCCGCAAAAAGAGAGAAATGTCCAACCCCAGAAACGTAATCCTGAAGAACAAGAGACCGGCAGTTCAGGGTGTCTGCCCTGTTTGCGGCACCAAGATGTTCAGAATAGGTAAAGCCTGAAACTACTGCTATCAAAAACCACGAAAGAGCCAGGTATCTCCAGTGAGATACCTGGCTCTTTCGTTAATACTTTAATACTTTGAAGCCCCTAATTCCTCCATCTTCCCTTTTACTAAGAATACCACGCGTTCGCAGATATTAGTTGCCCTGTCGGCAGCACGCTCAAGGTTGTGCCCAACCCAAATGAGGCGGGTGGCGCGGTTAATTGTTTTTGCGTCGAGCGTCATAAAGGTAAGAAGTTCGCGAAAGACTTGCTCATTGAGAGCGTCCACAGTGTTATCCAGGCTGATGACATGCATTGCCAATTCCACATTGCGGTTGACGAAAGACTGGAGACTTTTATTGACCATCTCAATGACGAGTTCCGCCATTCGTGGGATATCAATGAGCGGTTTCAAGGGTGGCTCGTCACCGATTAGGACTGCAATCTTGGCGATTCCTTCGGCATAGTCACCGATTCGCTCCAGTTCCGTTATGATGTTAAGCACGGTGACTATGACACGCAGGTCAATTGCTGCAGGCTGCTTGGTAGCCAGAAGGTCAATGCACTTGTCTTCTATATTGAACCGCTGCTCATTAATCTTGGGGTCATCAGCAATCACCTGGTGTGCCAAAGTTAAGTCCCGTCTTTTTAATGCTTCAAGAGCGCGGTCTACTGCTTTCGTGACCATGCCACCCATATTCAAGACATCATCTTGAACTTCCCGCAGATGTTTGTTAAAAGTCGCCTCTGTCTCCATTCTTGTTGCCTCCTTAGTGACTTCGTGCCTAATGCGCCCAGTGGGTTCAGGGGCGGCGCACCTTTAGTCTAGTAGCTTAGGCATACTTGAGAGCCACGCCTTCTAATACATTGGCTACATCCTCGCATCTATCGGTTGCACTCTCCATATGCTCGTAAATCTCACGCCATTTGATAATGTGAGCAATATCTGTTGACTCAGCAAAAAGTTCAACTGACGCTGACTGATATACCTTGTCCGCCACATTCTCCAGGCGATTAATCTCCGTGCATTGCTTAAGAATCTGCTTTTGGTCAACACGAGGACGCAGCTCAGATATTGCTGTTTCTACCTCGGTCACTACTTGCACGATGATATCGGCTAACTCCTTTGCCCTATTACCCGGGCGGTCTACCTTATAGAGCAGCATGGCATCAGCGGCTGAGTGGATGAAGTCAGCCACATCATCTAAGGATTGAGCCAGCAGAGCAATATCTTCTCGGTCAAACGGGGTTACAAAGGTGCGGTGTAATTCACGGGTAATTAGATGAGTGATAGCATCTCCTTCGTGCTCCAGGTCAGTGATTACCCCCACTCTTTCTGGAACATTTTCCCAGATGTTGATGACGTCTCTTAGCTGCTGAGCCATTTTGAGGGCGTTCTGGGCGCTCTGCTCAAAAAGAGCAAAAAACTTCTCCTCTTTAGGAATAAGAGAAAACTTAACCAGCTAAGAACCTCCTTTAATCGCACTAACTTTTGTTTGCATTTTAGGCTGGCAACGGACAATAGTCAAACCAGCCAATCAGTGTCTGCAAAGGGGCAAGTCATTCATAGCCTGCTTCTTGAGTTTTCCTTGTAGAGCAAGTTGTACCATAGAGAGAACCTTCAGTTTTGCCTTTAATGTCCTGTATTGTTAGTTGTCCTCCCATCTGTACATCTTTTTCTTGTTTTTCAATTTGTTCAAACCGCAGTGAAAGCAGATACCATTGTGGCAGCATATTACCTCCCCACACTCAGGGCACTTCCATCTTTCCTTTTCTCTGTTAAGGAATTGCTTGATGCCCATCTTTTTAATGGATTCGAGGTTTTCAATCATGCGCATTCTGAAAAAGGTTTTGTAGCGTTTGTCGATATGGCAGAGTCTCTCACACGGGAAATCCCGGCATTCATAGCAGTATTGTATCTGTCCACTCAAGAGTAGATGGCATCTCTTTTTGAGAAAGGCACACTTTTTGTTTCTGGGTCTACAACCGGTGCAGTAAGGCATTCTGATTCCCTTGCTTTTCACATCGTGTTTGAGAGCCAGATACCCACTACATATTCCGCAATTCATTCCACAAGGAGCAATTAGTTCTTCGTTCATTATCACCCAAACCCAATTGTAGACATCTTCTCCGGCTACCGCCCCGTTATAACCCAAACCCACCAAGCCACAGCGGTGAGTATCATTGCCAGAAAAGAATAGGAGAGCAGTATAAGTATAACATTCCCCCAATATCGGCGGAGCCTAATCGTAAGAAAGGCGGTTAGACCGAGCAGAATGGTTTTCACGGCAAGCACGAGATTGTCAGTGAGCGAGTGCCCATCCCCTAGAGGAAGCAAGAGACCTATAGGCGCAATGAGGCTCGTGAAGGGGGACAGGTAGAACTCCCTCATCTTGATTAGCTGGTCAGGCCAGAGCCCCCGTCCCTTGACCTGATATACATAGATCTGGGGGTAGCCAAAGAAAAGGTGGTACTCCGGGTGGTATATCTCCTCTGTCATAAGTGGCCCTTGTACCCAGAGAATCTGCCCATCCTTCACCTCCACACTGGAAATGCCTTCACTAAAATTGTACTGGACGGCGATGACAAAGGTGTCGCCCGGCGCCTCGCCTTCGACGCGCTCTACCAGAAAATACTTGAGCAGACCTTTAGAGTTCTGGTCAAGAAACTTGGTGACCCTGACCTTGGGGGCATAGGCTCCCAACTGGTGCGGGCGAATTACCTGAACAACCACAAGCGGAACAAGCACTATGGCAATAGCAAGCAGAATGATAATAGCTTTAAGCTTCATAGTTGCACGTGGATCGCACTTTTTTCGCCACCCCATCAGCCAGATTATACAATACAAACGGACAAGATTCTCCCCTTCTGCCTCTTAGTGGCTCGCAAATATCGCCATTGTATTGCCTCAATGTATTCCCGTATGCTGCTTTGGGTTATCTTTCCTTCCTCTTTGGTAACAATATTTTTGAGGCAACGATATCACTTTCGGTAACAAAAATTATGAGGTAATTCGGGGTGTAGGGGGTCTTGACAGAAGGTGTTAAAATAGTATTAGACTACTGCAGTGTAAAATTACAAAGGTACAAAGGGGGTGAGAAAAATGCCACCAATGGTGAAAGCGCTCGTTACGATTGCCATCTGGGTTCTATTTGTCAAAGGTTGCTTGGCTGTAGCGCTAGGCACCGTTGCGGGACTCGCCGGAATGGTAACGCCGCTAGTAGCACTGGGTGAGTGCGCCGTAGGTATTGCTGCTCTGATTCTGAGTGCCGTTGCCGCTAAGCTAAGGCAAATGTTGGAGTAGAACTTCAGCACTAATTAGGTAAGCTACTTAAACATTTAGCTCTCTATCACAACTCTCATAACGGCACTTTGGGTATGACGAGAGCAAGTTAGTTATACAAATCGACACGTAGCCCGGAACTTCTAATAACGTTTCTGTTTTAGCTTTGTTCCTTGTGCGGGAACTGCCATTCCAATATGAACTTTAGGTCTATTCCAATTGTGTAGTGGGCTGTATTGCCCAAAATGGCTCTGCCAGGGACATGTTTCCGTTTGCACTTTGTGGCGGATCGTTCATGCTCCCCTAGCAATAGCAATATTGACAGCCCAAGCAACCGATTGGAAAGCAAGAAATAGAGTTTGGGAGTACAGTCTGAGGAGTTCCGAAGAGCTATTTATGTGCGAGTCGCTTGCTTTTGAGTGACCGCTCTATAATAAGAGCTTATATGCTTCTTCTTCAGTATCGGCAATCTTCCCCAGGAATTCTGAGCAAGCTTTCCCGTCGTAACTCAATGCTTTACCACATAATTTGATAATAAGCTCACCTGACTTTACAAATAAATTAGAGGCGTTTTCCCACTCTTTTTTGTGATATTTCAGCCCCATTTCCTTCAATACTCTTGCTTGCTCAAATCGCAATCCATCGTTATGGGATAGGTCCGGTGCGATAAGTGGTGGCGTCAATCCAGCGTAAGCCACCATGTGTTTATAGCAATCTGTGTCTTTCCAGGCGACAAGCTCCTTTGCCAACTTGCGCATAGCCGGGATACCGACCATACTCACTGGTGGTTTGAGCATGCGTCCTGCTTTATAAGGCAAACCTTTCTCTGTGATTTCCAGTTCGGTTAGCATCCTTTGAGGAAGACCGAAAACTCTGTAGGTGTTCTTTTTGCTCATGCCAGGTACATTAACATTTAGACAGCTCTCAAATTCTTCATAAGACATCTGTTGTATTTCTGTTGAGCTGCAATCATGAACGTAGACCACTTTCTTTTCATCATCATAACCAACTACAAGTACATAATGAAGGGGAACGTGTTCCTTCTTATAAAGCTCAGGGTAATAGTGGAGGTAATACATATCTAAGGCACCAACCATAACCGGTTCATCCTTATCCAGGTGTTTCTTTATTTTTGGGAATTCATTATTGAATGATTTACCCTCACTTATCGTCTGCGTGAATCCGATTATCTCCTCAAGCTGTTTAAGCAGGTATTTTGGATTGTTACCCCAGTAAACCATATATGGAGGTTTAGCCATCTTGAACTTTAGGTAAGCAAAACTAGCCATGCCACCAATAATAGGCAACAGGTAGTAATCATATTTTGCACCTTTCCATGCTAACACATCGAACAATCCATTAACGTAACATGTAGATTCATGAGCTACATGAGGCAACTTGATTAATTTAGCCATTTCCTCTTACCTTGTGTGTATCATCATACCATCCACACAATGCCCCGACAAGACGCTACCTTATGGGATTCGAGATTGGAAAGCGTCCTGGCAACAGGTCGAGGAGGGTAGCTGTCTTCGTCGATAGCTGCTTTTGGCACAATTTGGAGAGACTGGTCGGTTTTTGGGCACAATATGTTAGAATAGGTCTCTCGGTTCAAAATCACAAATGGACAAAACTGTGGGAAAGAGAATCTACCTCAAAGAGGTTGCGTCGCTCTTTCTGTGGATTGGGGCTACTGCCTTTGGCGGACCAGTGGCTTATCTGGCGATTATGCAGCGGGAGACAGTGAGACGTCGCGCATGGTTGGATGACCAAAGGTTCTTGGATATTGCCGGCGCCACCAACCTCATCCCCGGACCAAATGCGACCGAAATGGCATTATATCTGGGGCTGATTAGGGCGGGATGGCTGGGATATGCCACTTCAGGGGTACTTTTTATTATACCCGGCATGGTGGCTACGTTAGCCCTCGCCTGGGTATATGTGACCTATGGCTCTCTTCCCGAGGTTGGGTGGGTACTCTACGGCGTCAAGCCGGTCGTCATCGCTATCATCATACAAGCATTGTGGGACCTGGGCAGACAAGCAGTTAAAGGACCGCTAACCGCAATAGTCGGGGCAGCAGTAGTTGCCTTTTACCTCCTTGGGTTCAATGAGATAGCTCTCCTTTTTGGTGGTGCAGCGGTAGTGTTGCTCTTTCACACTGGACGGCGTCTTCTAAAGCGGGGCATTTCTGCTTTATTGGTTTCGCCGATGCTAAAAATACCGCTTTCGGTGCTCTCAGCGGGCGCTGTGCCATTCAGCCAGACTACCCTATTTTTATCTTTTCTTAAAATCGGTGCTGTCCTATATGGAAGCGGCTATGTGTTACTTGCCTTCTTCAACTCTGAATTTGTGGAGCGTTTGGGTTGGCTCACTCATCAGCAGCTTCTGGACGCCATTGCTGTGGGGCAGGTTACCCCCGGTCCGGTAGCTACGAGTGCTACCTTTGTTGGTTATCTGATGGGAGGCTGGCACTCTGCCCTACTGGCGACTTTAGCTTTCTTTCTGCCGTCATTTTTCTTTGTTGCCCTGCTTAGTCGTATTCTGCCCTGGCTGCGGAAGTCGGAGTGGTCAGGAGTATTTCTGGATGGCGTTAATGTAGCTGCTCTCGGTCTTGTGTTAGGGGTCACGTGGCAACTTGGGCGTGCTGGAGTGGTAGACTGGTTTACCATAGCACTAGCCGTCATTGCTCTATTTCTGGTGTTCCGATTTAAGGTTAATTCAGTATGGCTTATACTTGGTGGGGCGCTATTCGGGGTAGTCTATAGGGTTCTGCTGGGTTAATGACTAATAGTTAAGGCTGAAGCTACCCAATTCTCTTTTTCATCTACTGTAGGTCTTGTGGCAAGTCCTCTCTTTATTAGATTGTCTCCCAGCGCTCCTGGCTGGGACAATGTCTTTTCAGTGGCGAGGGATGGGTTAGTGACGGAGAGGCTGTCGGAACAGGGCTGGACAGTGGTCAGTCAGGGCGTGGGAGTGCGAGCTGGGAAAAGATGACAACAGAAATGCTCTTTTCAAAACAACTCTCGCCAACTGACTAACGTGACTCTTATTGTTGCTAGGCTAAATAATCATTGCACTTTCAATAATATTTGAGAGCGGTTTAGTGTAATTGAAACCGGTCCCAGATGTTTATGATTCTATTAGCCAATAGTAATAGTAATATGCCGAATACCACGAGGAATATACCGCCAATAGTATTTGAGCCGATAGTAAAATACAAAATCCCTATAATTACTAGGAGTGCTGAGACTACACTGCCAAATACACGATTCACATTACGTATTAGCACCATTGCAAAAGCGATGAACCACAGAAAGCCAACCCAGAATGTAAAATTAAAAGCGAGTCCTTGCAGTTGAGGTAGCTTGACAAGCCAACTTATTGCATACCCCAAGATAGAGATGGTAAAAAGGAAAGGCATGATTACTCTTACTACCTTTGGTTTATCGAGCAAGCGGTTCCACGGCGGGATTACGATTGATAACAGCAACATAATAGACAAAAGGAGCGAAAAACATGCTATTGCTTTTTGTGGCCAATCCCATTTTTCCAGCGGCTGTAATGTTAGCCAGAAATTAAATGTCAGTATTCCCCAAGCGAGCGGATTAAACATAAGACCATCTCCTTTTTGTTAATATCATGACAGGTGCACATAATAACATACATCAATAACATTTTACTGATAGCTACGCCCTATCAGCTAAATTTATAGCCAACAAGTGTTTCCTTTATTGGAGAACAAAAAAGACCGCTCCCAAAAAAAGTTGAGGACAGCAGCCTTTTTGCAGCTCAACTGAATTCAACTCGGCTGCTGTTCTTTTGGTAACGGGGCTGGATTTGCCTCAGTGACCTTCGTGAACAAGAAAAGAATGACGGCTCTTCCACAGCATTTAGGATTAGAATTAAGGTTGGATTTATTGACATAATGTGCCGTAGCAATAATATATTAAGAATCTTTAGAGTGAATCTAAAGGGTGACGATCACCTCAGCACCAAATACTAACACGACAAACATTAGCAATTTGGATTCTGCTGTAAGGATTGACAACACTTCACAAGCCCCTATTGATACATTGCAGGGAATGAACTATTATCTTAATTAGGAACATGAATGTGAGACAAGTCTCTTCTTTAAGGAGTACTGGTGAAGCTCGATCGACAAGTCGAATTTTTGTCAAGGCCAATTAGATATGCCTATGTAATCGGGGCTGAGCCAACCAAAGAACAGATTATCAGGTTAATAATGAACTGCTGCCAGTCTTTCGGTGGTTCTCACAACATTATTATTCCTAGTAATGGCGAGGCTTTTAATGATTGGTGGAGCAGATTTCTTATTGCGAGTGATCCTGATGTGATTCTCCTTTGTGGTAGATTCAGTAGCATTGAAGCAATCAAGTCTCAAATAGCTCAGATTGATATCCAACCGTTTAAGGTAAAAACTTGGCGCGGTGAATCAGCATCAACAGAACGTGTCGTTAGATATAGCCCTCTTCCGATGGACAAACTCTACGAGGCAAAAATAGCAGAAGCAGTGCAGTACGGATTTGGAGAAAAAATGAATGTGGTTGTCGCGCCACGGCGGGGAAAACAAATCAATCTTATTGATTATTTCAATTACGGGATACTACCGAGAAGTTATATTGTTGAGTACAGAGATCGCATAACCTTCGTCAATTCCAAAAAGATTCATAGACTGACTACACATCCGACTAGTGACCCAACCGAGATTAACTTAGAAAATATCACACATGCTGAGTGGGAACACTTTGAAACTTGCTACAATGACTTAATACTGGGTCCCTACGTGGCGGTAACAGGCGATGAAAATTCTCTAGAGGATTGCTGCCTTTTTTGGAACTGGAGGGCTTTGTCGAGCTCGTGGATGTTTGTCCGATGGGTGAATAAAGCTGGTATAGGTGATCTTTTTAAAGGCGGAATCTTCAATCGGGCTATACTAGATTTGCCTATTTATGCAAAACTTCTAACTAGCGTTAGCATCGGTCCATTAGGTTCCGGATCCACACAGGGCTTCTTATCACTGATCCCTGATTATTCTCAAAATATTTCTAAAGTTGGGTTCTCTTATAAGCATCCCTCTGAGTATGATAGAGAACTTGCTTCAGTCAAATACTTTTGCCGGAGAGATACTGTTTCGCTCCCGGACGAAGGTTCTCTAGTGATTAGTCGCTTTACACCACCGCCTTATGGCTATGAAGACTGCCTGTTCAAAGATTTGATTTTTGATTTGGAGGTAAAGGCAAAAACAGTTAAAGAAAAGTCAGGGATACAAATATCACCACGTCATGCAGCTGCAGACGTATTGACCCTCGAGAAAGGCGAACATGAAATTGACATTCGTATCAACAGACGTTACTTTACAATCCTTTTGCCGTGTACATTATCGACTGAATCAATATCTGTCAGATTTAATTCAAATTGGGAGATAATATGCAATCTTTGCAAAAGAAGGGGGGTGGAGATTGCCGAATCACCATCGGGGAAGCATATACGCAGGGCACTCGAGTTAGCGGGAAGCATTGAAGAGTTAGCAACTTACTACAGAAATAGGGTTGCAAGGGAGATGCTCAATGCATTTTTAACCCGCCATGCTCCTAGAATTACTCTGAAGGGGCGCAGGAGAGAACTTTATAGAAGATCTTTTTCTGTCAATGATTTAAAGAAGACGGTAGCGGGGTCATTGGGTATTACCTCAAGGTATTACATGACGAAAGTCGAGAGAGAAATTGACCGTCTAACGGACCTCTGGTGGCAGAAAGGAATACTAACTTCCGGTTTCGAGTTAAGCTGTGAGGAATGTAATTTTGAGACTTGGTACCCGATAGAGATTGTAGGTGATAAGTATGTATGCTGGCGCTGTCAATTAGAAAATAGACGACCCCATGATTCTGAAATTCACTATAAATTACAAGAATCTTTCTATCAAGCTCATAGCGAGAACATGATAATTCCTATTCTTACCCTTGACTACATAAAAAGCAACGTGGCAAAGGAAAGCTTCCTCTATTCCGTGCCACTGAGTTTGGAACCGAATAACCCGACTAGTTCTGACATAGATATAGTGGCAATTGTGGATGGAGAAGTCATTATAGCAGAGTGCAAGATGCCTAATCGATTAGAGAATAAAATTTTCGAACGATATGGGCAAACAGCAAGGGGAATAATGGCTCATCGTATAGTATTTAGTACCATAAATCGAAAGAACACGTGTGAAAACCAAGATTGTGACAAGTGTATAGAGCTACTAGGAGAAACTTATGAGGATGAAACTTTTAGTCATGGGGTACCTAGTAATCCGAAACAATGGGGAACAAGAGAGAAAATTAAAGATTTCAGGCAAAAAATGGCTCAAGAGGGGATTTTAGTCGAAACCTTATGTGCCAAAGACCTAGGTTTCGTCTAAACATTAGGTTTCGTCTAAACATAATGTACGAGCATAAACTAGTCGAAAAGTGTAATAGTCCGTGAAACTTATAAATTAAATAAAGTGATTCCGCAAAGGAAAAGGTCCTCAGCTTTTAAGTTGCCAAGGGCCCTCTTTTAAATTGGTAGCGGGGGTTGGATTTGAACCAACGACCTTTAATAGATTGGTCAAACTTCGATTTTTACTAATTCTTCCTCGGTTGTTGGCTCAAAGGGAGTGTTGAGCATATCTTCAGCACCAATCTTTAAAGCTTCTATGAGTTCCTCTTTACTTTTTTCTTGTGCGTTTACACCTGGCAGGTCAATAAGCCAGCCTATCCACCAATCACCACTTTTTTTGATAACTGCTCTATATTGCATTAATATCACCTCCCTTCATTTGGGGGAAGGAATATCTAAGTCTCGGCAGATTTTCTTTGCCAGTTCGTCTACTATTTCATTGTGCCGCGGAATTTGTGTTCTGTATTTTCCTTTTGAATAAATACTATGTCGTCGTCCTTCTCTGGTTGGAGAAGCTCCTTGGCTAATCAGGTATTTAATAAGCTCTCTCCTTTTCACAGATAAGGCTATGATACTCGTGTAGCGTCAATTATATACCAGAAGAGCCGGTTGTGGAATTGTATGAGAAGGTTAGTAATAATCGCCTTTGTGAAATCAGGAATAATTTAGATAAGAATTGGTAGCGGGGGTTGGATTTGAACCAACGACCTTCGGGTTATGAGCCCGACGAGCTACCACTGCTCCACCCCGCGATGACACAACCATTTTATAAGTTTTGTGCTCAGCCTGATGTAGGTCAAAGCCTCGACCATTAGTACGGCTTAGCTCAACAGGTTACCCTGCTTACACATGCCGCCTATCAAGCAAGTAGTCTTCTTGCGGTCTTACCCGGTTAACCCGGTGGGAGATCTCATCTTGGGGTGGGCTTCGCACTTAGATGCTTTCAGCGCTTATCCCATCCAGACTTGGCTACCCAGCACTGCCGTTGGCACGACAACTGGCACACCAGAGGTCTGTCCCTCCTGGTCCTCTCGTACTGAGGAGAGCTCCCCTCAAATCTCCGGCGCCCACGACGGATAGAGACCGACCTGTCTCACGACGGTCTGAACCCAGCTCACGTACCGCTTTAACTGGCGAACAGCCAGACCCTTGGGACCTGCTCCAGCCCCAGGATGCGATGAGCCGACATCGAGGTGCCAAACCTTGCCGTCGATGTGAACTCTTGGGCAAGATAAGCCTGTTATCCCCGGGGTAGCTTTTATCCGATAAGCCACGGCCTTTCCACAAAGAACCGTAGGATCACTTTGCCCGACTTTCGTCCCTGCTCGACTTGTAAGTCTTGCAGTCAAGCTCCCTTATGCCAATACACTCGACGCACGATTTCCATCCGTGCTGAGGGAACCTTTGGACGCCTCCGTTACCTTTTGGGAGGCGACCGCCCCAGTCAAACTACCCACCTGGCACTGTCCCCACCCGAAGGCAGGTTAGAACCAAAACCAAACAAGAGTGGTATTTCACCGTTGGCTCCACCGAGGCTGGCGCCCCAGTTTCATAGCCTCCCACCTATCCTACACATGCTCAGTTCAAGTCCAATGCCAAGATATAGTAAAGCTCCACGGGGTCTTTTAGTCCAGTCGCGGGTAAAGGGTATCTTCACCCCTAATTCAATTTCGCCGAGTCCCTCGTTGAGACAGCGCTCAGGTCGTTACACCTTTCGTGCGGGTCGGAACTTACCCGACAAGGGATTTCGCTACCTTAGGACCGTTATAGTTACGGCCGCCGTTCACCGGGGCTTCGGTTCAAAGCTTCGAGTTTGCACCCTAACCTCTCTCCTTAACCTTCCGGCACCGGGCAGGTATCAGCCCCTATACTTTAGCTTTCGCTTTAGCAGAGACCTGAGTTTTTGTTAAACAGTCGCCTGAGCCGATTTCCTGTCCCCTGTTCAGCACAGGGTCCCCTTATCCCGAAGTTACGGGGTTAGATTGCCGAGTTCCTTAACGAGGGTTCTCTCGACCACCTTGGGACATTTATCCCCACCTACCAGTGGCGGTTTGCGGTACGGGCACCTGAACCTTTAGCAACGAGGCTTTTCTTGACAGTGTAGGCTCGGCTGAATCATCTCGGGTTGCCCCTCAATTTCCCCCGCCCCTCAGCTTAACGTTAGAACGGATTTGCCTGTCCTAACACGCCTCAGGTTGGGGACGCACCATGTCCATTAGGTACGCTCAACCTACCTTCCTGTGTCCCCCCTTTGCCTTAAAACAAGAATCAGGTGGTATGGGACTATTAACCCATTGTCCATCGCCTACCCCCTTAGGGTTTAGCTTAGGCCCGACTGACCCTACGCGGACTAACCTTACGTAGGAAACCTTAGGTTTACGGTGGGCATGTTTCTCGCATGCCTTTACGCTACTCATGCCGGCATTCTCACTTGCCAACGCTCCACCCCAGTTCACACCAGAGCTTCTCAGCTGATGGCAACGCTCCCCTACCGCTTGCTCAACGCAAGCCCATAGCTTCGGTGGTGGGCTTGAGCCCCGCTAAATTGTTAGTGCAACACCACTCGACCAGTGAGCTGTTACGCACTCTTTAAAGGGTGGCTGCTTCTGAGCCAACCTCCTGGCTGTTTTAGCAGCACTACTTCCTTTGCCACTTAGCCCACGCTTAGGGACCTTAGCTGATGGTCAGGGCTGTTTCCCTCTCGACTATGAGGCTTAGCCCCCACAGTCTCACTCCCGGGATAGAAACTTATGGCATTTGGGGTTTGGTTGAGTTTGGTAACCGTATGGCCCCTAGCACATCCAGAGCCCTACCTCCACAAGTTAATTACCCGAGGCTGCACCTCAATGCATTTCGGGGAGAACCAGCTATTACCGGGTTCGTTTGGCATTTCACCTCTATCCACAGTTCATCTCAGAACTTTGCCACGTTCACGAGTTCGGACCTCCACTCAAGGTTAGTTGAGTTTCACCCTGACCATGGATAGCTCACCCGGTTTCGGGTCTACTCCCAGCGACCTGTCCACATCACCCATAGAAACCTCCGAAGTGAAATCGAAGATTCCACTGGGTGTTTAGAAGTGGACAACGCCCTATTCAGACTCGCTTTCGCTATGGCTCCGCAACGGTGTTGCTTAACCGAGCCACTGAGAGTAACTCGCCGGCTCATTCTTCAATAGGCACGCCATTATTCGTCTTGCAACGAACTCTGACTGCTTGTAGGCACAGGGTTTCAGGTTCTATTTCACTCCCCTCCCGGGGTGCTTTTCACCTTTCCCTCGCGGTACTGGTTCACTATCGGTCATCAACAGTATTTAGCCTTGGAGTGTGGTCACCCCAGCTTCCCACAGGATTTCCCGTGTCCCGTGGTACTCAAGAACACAAGCAGAGGCTTCTTCTTTTCGCCTACGGGACTATCTCCCTCTGTGGTTGCTCTTTCCAGAGACCTTCGGCTAAGAAAAAGTTTTCTCACTCTGGTACAGGTCTTGGGACCTGTCTCTTGTGTCTTACAACCCTCAAATGGCATAAGACCCAAGTCCACTGAGCCACCTGAGTTTGGGCTCTTCCCTTTTCGTTCGCCACTACTAAGGGAATCTCGGTAATTTCTTTTCCTCGGGGTACTGAGATGTTTCACTTCCCCCGGTTCCCTTCTCGCCAGAAGCGAGATAACTGGGTTTTACCCAGTTGGGTTCCCCCATTCGGGTATCCTCGGATAGGCTTGCTCGACAGCTCACCGAGGCTTATCGCAGTCTTGCCACGCCCGTCTTCGGCTGTTGATGCCAAGGCATCCACCCTGCGCCCTTACTCCTTTGACCTACATCAGGCAGAACACAAAACCTATTCTTTTTTTAAAGAACACAAAAACGGCTTGGTGTATCCCAAGCCGTTTTTAAGCATACACCAAGACAAAAGCTAAGTCAAGTTATGAAGGTGCTTTGTTTGCCATCTGTTTGAAAGTATATATTAACTGGATGAGTTTGTCAATAATAATAATGGTCTGTTCACCAAATAATTTAGTGAGCCCTTTGTTTTTTTGCGTTTATAAATTTTCCCTTCTTCTTGATTTGGCTGTGACGAACTGATAGAGTTATGCCAATTTCCAGACAGAAGGATGAAACTAATCGGTATGAATTTTTTTTATTTCTCTAAGGCAAGACCGGGCGTAGTTTCAGTCCTTTTGCTTTTGTTGATGGTTACTGCTTGTGCACCAGCACCGACAACGCCACCACCAACGCCGTCACCACAACCCCTGCCCCCTGGAGGTAACCAACCACCGGCAATTGTCAGTCTGATAGATGAGCGACTGTCAGTCCTCCCCTTTGGCTCAACCAAAATCAAGTGCGCGGCTTACGACCTTGACGGCGACCCTTTGACCTTTACCTGGTCAGCTACTGGTGGCAATTTATCCGGAACTGGACCTACTGTTATCTGGGTAGCACCGGGCATCTCTGGAACCTATAAGATAACGGTAACCGTTTTAGATGGTAAAGGTGGTAGTGCTGAAGCAGATGTTATTTTAAAAGTCATCAGTGCTGAGAAAACGATAACCCTGAACCTAATGAAAGAGGAGACGGGGTCTGTTTACTGGGATGGTTTTGTGGAGAACGATATTTTGGTAGGAGATGACTATAGTAACCGAGGAGTACGGACTTATTTTAGCTTTAATATTGTGCCTCTGGTCAGGGCGAGAATAATCAGTGCCAGGTTGACCTTTTTTGTGAAACAGGTAGTCGGCAATCCCTTTGTTTCTCTTGGCAAATTGCATTTAGAAGCAGTTGATTATGGGGCTTCCCCGTTAGGGCAAGATGACTTTACGATTGCTGGTAGCCCCTTGGTCAAGTTTTTCCAAGCCTTACCTGTAGAAGTAGATGTTACCTCTCAGGTGGATTACTTAATTAAGGGAGTTAATCCCCGGTTTCAGGTGAGGGCACGCTTTGACCGCGTAACTGACAGTAATTATGGCAACGATTATATCCTGTTTAATGATGCTGTCCTGACGGTCATTTATACAGAAGAGTAGCTACCTCGACACTTGGATGTATGTCAGCCACCGTGCTAAATCATCTGTGCCAAGGCAATGTTCCTTGGCTCTTGGAAGTGTTTTCAAAAAGGCAGCAACTGAACTGTGTTTCGTCGTTAGAGAGTGAAAACCTTTGGGCTGTTCTTCTGTAGCATACTAAGCCAAGAAGGCTACCCGAGGAAGGCTCGAGAGATAATTATGCGCTGAATTTCCGACGTCCCTTCGTATATCTCAGTTAGCTTTGCATCACGGAAGTATCGCTGCATAGCTGAGTCCATCATATAACCGTAGCCGCCGAATACTTGGATTCCCACAGTTGAAGCCCGCATAGCTAACTCGGTAGCATACAACTTCGCCATAGCTGCTTCTTTGGTGAAGCGGGCACCTCTGTCAGCCAAAGTGGCAGCCTGATAGGTTAGCAATCTGGCTGCCTCAAGCTCTGTAACTATATCGGCTAACCTCCAGGCAATGCCTTGGTTTTGACTGATGGGGGTGCCGAACTGCACCCGCTGTTTGGCATAATCGGCTGCTTTATCTAAGACGGCTCGAGTGATGCCCAGAGCTTGTGCCGCAATACCTATTCGCCCATGGTCTAAGATTTCCAGACAGATGCGCATGCCCTGCCCTTCTTCTCCCAGGCGATTAGCCACTGGTATTCGGCAATCAGTGAATACAAGCTCGGCATTGGTGGCAGCACGCATGCCTAATTTATCGTACCTTTTGCCTTTAGTGAATCCTGGCGTGCCCATTTCAACTATGAAGGCAGTCATGCCTCGTTTACCCAACTCCGGAACATTGGCGAATATCACCGCAGTGTCACATACGTCACCATTGGTGATAAATAGCTTGGTTCCATTGAGGATGTAGGAGTTACCGTCCTTCACTGCGCTTGATTGTATATTGCCTATATCACTGCCGGCTTCGGCTTCGGTTATGCCAAAGGCGCCCACCTTTTCTCCTTTAATCAAAGGTGGTAAGAACTTCTTTCTTTGTGCTTCTGTGCCGGAGCGGTAGATTGGGGCAGTGCATAAACATAAATGGGCGTCCAGTATATCGGCAGTGGAAGCACAGGCATAGGCAATCTCTTCTGAAACAATAGCTACGGACATTTCACCACCACCGCTGCCACCATATTCTGGAGGTATGGTCAGCCCGAACAATCCAAGTTCAGTCATCACTTTGAAGTTGTCCCAAGCGAATTCTTGTTTCCGGTCCAACTCATCGGCGACCTTAGCGAGCTGGTTAGTAGCAAAATCGCGTATTGTCTTTTGCAGCATCTTCTGTTCTTCAGAAAGTGTGAAGTCCATCAATTACCTCCATAGGAATATCGGTCGCTTATTTTATCTGTTTTATCCCCGGTAACTCAAGTATCCGTAGACTATGATAGTGTGTCATCTATATCAGGCTTTCTCTCGAGAAATAGGTGCTCCTCCAGCTTGTGAGATTCTCCCAGTCTCCTTCCCTCTCAAGTTTACCACAGCTTCAAGCCAATCTTCTTTTGCCATCCATGCATTTTCTTTCACTGTACAAAGGCTTGGGAAGCCTGATTGAGAATATGATAATAACCAAGCAGTGGTATCTGTGATGGGCACTATCGCTGCTATGCCGAATGTGCCGAACCAATTGAAGTACCTACTCGTGGTGGGACGGCTTTGAGTGACGAAGATTTGAAGCAAACCTTGTTGCGATCCGGACTTGGATGCGGAAAACTACCTCGAGCAGATAAGAGGTCGGTTGAGCCATACAGGTATTAAGGTCAGCTTTATGGTCGGGGTGGCCGGATTTGAACCGGCGACCACCTGAACCCCATTCAAGCTGTATAAAAGGCGGAGACCGCTTGCCTCCTTTCGTAGGCTATTGTAGCAATAAGGCAGTGGGCGAGTCAATTGGGCTTGAATTTGAGGTGCTGTACTTTTTAGGCAAATGTGACACTCTAATCACTCGTTTACTTGGATTTCATGCCCCGAGTGGAGTGTTGAAGGCGAAAGTCTCTAAGCTTCCCTTTGACTGATAGAAATAGACCAGCAGAACAGTACCAAGGTACCCCCACTGCTTAGTACTAAATTACCACTTATTTCTATTCCCAAAGTACTCCTGATTAATATAAGATGTAGACATAAGAAAATGCACAAAGTATTGTACTTGCATTAAGCTCAGGGAGCTAAGGTACTGTATATTCTGGAGGTGGGATGATGAAAGTCAAGGATGACCTACTCAAAGCTGGATTGATGGAAAAACAGCAGCAAATCGTTGAATTGGAAGCATCACAAGCTTGGCACAGGCACATGCAAGATGAGTTTACGAGCCAAATCACACCACAAATGCAGGTTGTTCTCGATAGTATGGTGGAGCTTGTCATTTTTCAGGACAGGCACAACAGGATACTTTGGGCAAATAGGGCTGCGGCTGAATCTGTAGGTATGACTCCTGAGGAACTGGTGGGGCGCCACTGTTACCAGGTCTGGAACCAGCGCCAGCCATGCGACGGTTGTCCTGTTGTCAAAGCTTGTGAGACTGGCAAACCTCAAGAGGCGGAAATAACTACCCCTGATGGGAGGACCTGGCTCATGCAAAGCAATCCTGCCCGAGACGACAAGGGCAAAGTTGTCGGCGTGGTGGAAGTCACTTTAGAGATTACCGAGCGCAAAGAGAAGGAAAGGGAATATCAAACTATCATCCACACTACTATGGATGGGTTTTGGATTGTGGACACTCAAGGACGCTTTCTGGACGTGAATGATGCTTACTGCAATTTGGTGGGCTATAGCCGCAAAGAGCTGCTAAATATGAGCATTCAAGACATCGAGGCAATAGAGAAACCGGAAGAGACAGCCCAACGCATCCAGAAGATAATAAGGACTGGCTTTGACCGCTTTGAGACCCGTCACAGATGTAAAGACGGCAGAATAATCGACATGGAAGTCAGTACCACTTATTCAAGTACTGGAGGTGGGCGGTTCTTTGTATTTATTCGTGACATTACAGAGCGCAAGCATGCGGAGGAGGTGCTAAAGAAGTCGGAGGAAAAGTATTCGACCCTTGTGGAAAGAGGTAATGACGGGATTGTTATTATCCAAGACGGCTTGGTAGCCTTTGCTAATTCAAGAATGCTCAAATTGGCTGGTGTCTCTTCGAGTGAGGTGCAGGGGAAGCCGTTCATTGATTTTGTTGCTCCAGACTACAGACCTTTAGTTGTGGATAGATACAGAAGGAGGATGGCAGGGGAGGAAGTCCCAGACAGATATGAAATTGAAATAGTTTCTAAAGATGGCAGAAAAGTGCCATTGGAAATCAGTGCCAGCTTCGGTGAATACGAAGGAAGACCAGCGGACATGGTTGTAATCAGTGATATAACCGAGCGTAAGCAAGCTGATGAGGCATTGAGGCAAGCCGAAGAGAAATACCGCAGTGTGGTTGAGAATGCCGTCGAAGGTATTTTCCAGGCAACTCCTGAAGGCAGGTATATCATGGTAAACAGGGCACATGCACAGATACATGGCTATGAGTCGCCCGAAGAATTTATGAACACTATCACCGACATCCAGTACCAGCTTTATGTGGAACCTGAAGACCGCACTAAGTTCGTGAAGTTACTTGAAAAGTTCGGTAAAGTGGAGGGATTTGAGGCACAGTTTTATCGCAAGGATGGCAGCAAGATCTGGGCTTCGTTGAAAGCGCGAACTGTCCGTGACCCGAGCGGTACTGTGCTCTACTACGAAGGAATGGTAGAAGACGTCACCAAGCGCAAGGAAGCAGAGGCAAGACTGAGTAAGCTGTATTTTATGCAAGTGATTGAAAAGAATATTGCCGAGAGCCTGTTGAGAGTGAGGGACGAATTTGAACTTTTCCAGCAAGTCTGTGATTTACTTGCGAAGTTGGAGTTCAACAAATTTACCTGGATAGGGCTGGTGGAAAAAGAAAGTTATGAGGTGAAGCCTATGGCTCATGCCGGGTTTGAAAATGGTTTACTGTCAGTGATAAGAGTTACCTGGGACGATTCTGACTATAGCAGAGGACCAACCGGGATAGCTATCAAGACTGGTCAGCCTTTTGTCGTCCCGGACATAAAAAACGACCCCAGGCACAGACCTTGGCGGGAGGAAGTGTTGAAAAGAGGTTATGTCTCCAGTATAGCTTTGCCTATAGTCCACGAAGGACAAGTGGTAGGCGCCCTTAACATGTATTCTGGAGCAAGAGATGCCTTCAAAGATGATGAAGTGGGATTCTTAACACGAGTAGCTAATGATATCGCTGTAGGGGTGAAGACCTTGAGACTGCAAAAAGACCTTGAACGTAGCCTGGAAAGGGCATGGAACATATTGAAAGGAACAATTGATGCTGTGGCGGCGGTATCTGAAACAAGAGATCCCTACACAGCTGGACATCAGCGGCGGGTGGCTAAACTGGCTTCGGCTATAGCCGGAGAGATTGCGCTTTCTAAAAAGCAAATTGAGGCAGTCCATGTGGCGGGACTTCTTCACGATATCGGCAAAGTGTTTGTGCCGGCGGAAATTTTGAGCAAGCCCGGGAGATTGAGCGAGATAGAAATGAGTTTAGTCAAGGCTCATTCCCAAGCCAGCGTGGACATATTAAAGACGATAGACTTCCCCTGGGCTATTTGTAGTTTCGTGCTCCAGCACCATGAGAGGATGGACGGCTCCGGGTATCCTAAGGGTCTGTCTGGCAATGATATTAGCCTGGAAGCGAGGATACTGGGGGTGGCTGATGTGGTGGAGGCTATGGCTTCCCACCGACCTTACCGCTCAGCCCTGGGTATAGATAGAGCTCTCGAAGAAATCTCCCGGAACAAGGGTAAGCTCTACGACCCTGAAGTGGTGGGTGCTTGCTTAAGGCTCTTCACTAAGAAAGGGTTTAAGTTTGAGTAAGGGGAGATTGCTTTGGGGCGTAGCCCTTTGCAATGACTGAGGAAGAGCCATTTCTGCCTGGCGAGCCTTAAAAGCAGACAGCCACACTATAGGGAGGTAATATGCGGAGGAAATATAGATGGATGAGGCGAAAGACTCCATTACTGGTGAAGATTCTCTGCGACAGGATTATCTGGAGAACCCCATTAGCACTGGAAACAAGAGTCAGAGTCATTCTCTTTGTTCTCACCCTATTTGGCATAGTTCAGAAGTTGTGAAGAAATACCTGACTTTCTATCAACGGCTGCACAATCTGGACTTCTGTTGTGTGCTGCACGATACGAGCTTTTGTTGGGGTAACTTGAAATACCGGGAGTGTAAAAATTGGGGAGCATCTGCATAAAGATGCTCCCCAATTATACCCGTGCTCTTAGATTTTGTCACCCGTACACGCCGTGTTTTCTAAAGTAGTCGGTCATGACTTTGACGTTTCTTGGATTTTCGTCAATCATCGGGATTTCGGGGTCAACAATGTAACCTCCGCCCTTACCGACTATATCAATTAGCTTTTGGCAGTAAGCCTCCACTTCATTAGGAGAGCCAGAAATCAGCAGTGAGTTTGGTGGGCCACCGGTAAGGCAGCATATATCGCCCAGGATTTCCTTAGCTTTAAAGAGGTCACGTTCAACATGGTAAACTACCTTGCCCCTTGGTACGTCTCTGATGACCTCAAGACGTTCGGTATAGTCACCCTCAGTGTATATATAGGGTATCAGGTTGTTATCAATTATTCCCATAATCACTTTCCTCAGTGTAGGCCAGTAGAAGGTTTTAAACTGCTCCTGGGACATCATACCGGCGAAGGCTTTATGTAGGAAGATGGACACCACCGGTACGCCACTTGCCTTGGCGCCGTCCACACCGGCCTGTATCATCCAGGGAGTTATTTTCTCGCAGGCTTTTAGCAATTTTTCGGGGTTACGGTACATATCGACCATCGCCCCAGTTGTTCCCCTTAAGAAGTTTGCCAGATAATCGTAAGGGGCATGCGACGCAGTTAGGGTAAAGGTTGGATAGCCCATTGCCGCCATATCGCCGACGAACTTGATAACTGAACCGAACCAACGGTAGGCTTCAGCCGCGGCTTTCCCCAAGGCTTCAAAGGCAGCCAGCATGTCAGGCTGACCGATAGTAGCGAGCATTTCAAATATTCCTTGGTACCAACAGATGACGCCGTGAATTGGCGGCAGCTTGCTAAGAGGGGCCAGGGCGCCGGCAATCTTTGGGAAATAGGACCGTATCATGTAGTCAGACGGGTCGTCCAGGAACCAGTCGTAGTCCTCGGGGGACATCGGTGGATATATCTCGCGCCCTTCAAGTCTCTGTCCAGGTTCAACAAACTGGTAAGGGTGGGTTGGGGCTACACCATGTCCCGGCCACCTTAGCTGTTTGTAGTCCAAGTAGTCCATTACGGTTGCAGAATATAGGAACGGGGCAACATACTCATCCCAGTCAAAGTCCGAGACAGTTTTCTTCCAGGCATAATACGCCCTGTCGTAATTATACATGGCTTCCTGTACAGTGACGCCGGCATATTTCAGAGGGAAAAACTCGGCGTCAGGTACAATCGGGATTCTATCTGGCATTCGCAGGTGTATCGCGTCATCAACTCTTTTCGCTCTTTCCTTAAATAGCTCTTCCGGTGTCTTTGCCATCTCATTTACCTCCTGCCCATTTTTTAGCAAGCACTACTCCGGCTACGGCATCCCGACCCCAGCCATCGGCACCGGTGTATTTCATCACCCGCTCGTCAACCAACCCACCACCCACCATGATTTTTACTTTGTTTCTCATGCCGGCGGCTTTTATTGCTTCGATAGTCTCTTTCATAGAATCGTAGGCTAGGGTAAGGAACCCGCTTAGACCAACGATGGTGGCGCCGGTATCCTTAATCTTTTCAACAAATTTGTTCGCTGGAACATCTACACCCAGGTCGTAGACTTCAAAACCATTAATATCAAGCATAAAACCAACGATGTCCTTGCCGATATCATGGATGTCCCCAGCAACGGTGCCCAGTACGAATTTACCAAGGCGCTTGGCCTCTTCCTCTTTGGCTAATCTTGGCTTGACCAGTTTGGTTATTTCTTTTAGTATCTCACCGGAATAGATTAGGTCGGGAATGAAGTACTCGTATTTTTCGAAGCGTTTACCTACGATTTCCAGGGCACGACGGGCATCATCGAGAATTTTTAGTGGGCTGTCCCCGGCATCCAGCCCCTCTTGGACGATTTTGAGTGCCTCCTTTTCTTTTAGCTCGGATAATGCAGTAACAAGGTCCTCAGCCATGTCTTTCACCTCCTCTTAGTATAGTAGTACAACCAATACTGTATTTTGGCAATAAGTTCAGGGAAATTCGTTGTGTTAATTAGTCTGGGAAAAAGCTCACCTTATAGCTTGACTGTTTTGACCAGAACTCCTCCCAATCGACCCTTTCCTTGCTATAACTTTCTGACTGGAATTTTGCGAACTTCCCTTTTCAGGGTACCGTTTTCTCGATTTTTATCGAGAACTTGTATAGCCCGCCCCTTCGGGCTCCCCTAGTGTAAGACTTTATGCCCCTGGGGATGAGGCAGAACTCTCCTTGCCCTGGTCATCACTGACCCTGGCTTTCCGCCATAGCACCACTTCCTTTAATATTGGAATGCTGTTACTATAACGAGTATAGCACCGCTGTCCATTCCTTACAATATACACCAGCAAATTTTTTAAAGCCTACTAATCTGGGGTAACCAAACAGCACAAGGTCATTATATAGGTTGTCTAATTGGGTTGCTAATGATAGCCCCCTTTTTCACTATTGCTAAGAGGTAGCTCAACTAACTGCACATTTCGCCCAAATGTGTCCTGCTTTGGCTAACAGTTTACAATCCCTCGGATGGAAGAAGGGTAGGGCGAAATCTTAGATAGGGAAAGTCGACATGACCTCCTCCTGTGATGCTTCAATTCTGTGGAATGACACTCGCTCAGTAGAGCTAGGCACTTGAGTTTGGTTGCTTTCAGTTGGTCTTTTCCAGCATCTGCCTGAGTTTCATAGCAACTACAGCAAGAATGAGGCTCAGGATACTTGCAATCCAGGCGCCTATTATTAAGGGGGTACCGCCAACACGGTTGGCTATTCCTCCGCATACAAATAGCACCCCGATGCAGCCGTCAACAAACAGTATCCAAACCGTAATGGTTGCTAAGGCTTTGAATATGGATGGCATTTTAGCCTCCTTTCCTACTTAGATTTCGGTATTCCTATCCATCTTGGGGTTCTATTCATATACTCACGATAGGCAGTGCCAAATTTTTCGAGGCAGGAACGCTCTTCCGCAATTACGAGAATAGCCGACAAAATTATAAGTACGATTGAAAATAATAAGAAAACCCATGAGGCTGAAGCTATACCGGCACCTATAAGTATCAAAAAGATAGCGAGCATCATGGGATGTCTTGAATAACGATAGAGTCCCTTGGTCCACGGCTCACCGAGCGGGATATCGGCAATATTCACTACAGCTATCGTCCAGGTAACCATCCCTAATACACACAGAACAAGACCTACATAAAACCATGCCGTTCCTAATTGTAACGGCAGAAAGATAGAGTATATAAAGAGTCCAAATAATAAAACAAAGTTACTAAAAATGTTGATTATCCTCTCAGTTTTGTTATAAGCAGGAGTCCACATTTTTTTGAACATATCCCCGGTACCCACCAATTTATCAATTAGCATCATAATAAGAGGGTGCAAAGGAAAATACAGTGTGAGAATCCAGGCATTCCACAAACCTATTTCAAACTCTGGTACAAGCGACATAATTTACCTCCTTCTCTTCTCTGCTTTTCACGCTGAAACGTTTTTCCCTTACGCCTGTTTTTCTACATTCTAAGCCATCGGTTCTATTAAGGCAACATGTACGGGGCTCGTAGGTTACCCAAGTGAACTTTCCGTTAGAATGTCCAGTATTTCCTGCTCAGATGTATTCGTTGTTGCGCTTGATACACGCTCTGGTTAGCATTATAGTATTGGGTAAAGGGGTGGTGCATTAGCAAATTGAGAAAGGAGGATAGTTTTATGGCAATCTTCATTGCTCTAATGAATTATACAGACCAAGGGGTCAAGGGCATCAAGGAAGCCCCTAGTCGGATTGCAGAGTGGGAAAAAGCCATTGCAGCGGGAGAGGGCAGAACACCCCGGCATTTATCGTCTGAGGGACAGCGTCAAAGTTAACAATTGTAGGCACACCTATGAACAGCACACAAACGCTGGTCAAGCTTGCTAACAGTGTAACGATGATTAAAGACACCCAACTTTTTCATCTTACTATCCTCCTGTATCACGTATATCTTTTAGCACCATGTTGCGATCACAGTATTAGTGTAGTAAACAAATCCTGATATTGAAATAATCACAGCGGGTGATTTTGGAAGATTTTGACAAATACTTTCATTATGCCTACTCCATATTAGTCCACAGGTAAAACAGTGAGTGCCACTTCTTTTCGGTTACGGTATATGGCTCGGGCACTTGAGTTATTACTTGCTTATAGACTGTCTCGCTCACATCTCGGTATTTGACCACAGTCTCCGTCCAGCTTAAGGTCAAACTGAGCTTGAAATACCTGTCGTAAGACTGTCCCCAACTATCTATAAGGAAGTAATAGCTTTCCTGCTTTGGTATGAAGGTGAAACTAATTGCCCGATTACCAGTAAACCTGTAGACCGGTGGCGGAGTGAAAGTGCCCGGATAGCTTATAGGATACGGCATTTGGTCATAGACCTGAAGTATTGTATATCTCAAATCAGACGGTGTCAGACTGCCTTTTAGTATCGGGTTCAATTTGCCACTCAAATCAAAGGAAACAGGCACTACCTCGTAGTTATTCCATGCGACATAGAAGTCGTAGTCACTAAGGATAATCTGCTCTCTTTCCTCTGTGGTGGTGTAGGCTTCCTTAGTTGTCTGCACTTCGGGTACAGTCTGCATGTGGTTTACCATTCTGATCTCTGTGGCTGTCATCTGGACAGGCACAAAAGGCAGGAATATCAAAAGCACCACGATGAGGATCACACCAAGTATTTTTACCGACCGTCTTAGTCCTTCACTATTAGCTTTGTTTGTCATTTTATGCCTCCTTCTTATTTATCGTAACACCCTTCCAAGAAAATTTGCCAAAAAACTGGTAGCAACCAGAAGAGAATGACCCATCCTAAAAAGCGAGCCAAAAGGGGAGAGAATAATTGCCACATCCATTGCTTTTTTGAATTTACTCGCTATCAGCTGTGTGAAACAGGTAACTCTACTGGATTCCCCGAGGTTTACTATCTGGTCCCCAAGATTCTCTACCTGGCTTGTAATCAACATCTTCATCATGCCCCTCCCTCACAGATTTGATGACTATTCCAGTTTTGTGTTTAGTCATCCTAATATTTAAAACGAATCTAGCCCATGGGAAGTTTACGAAAGAATTATTGCTTTAGTTATATAGCATTATCTTGACCTTGCCTTGCTCACCTTGACATGATCCTCCTGCTGTTCTCAAGACAATCACTAAAGATAATGCTCTTTGTATATCAATACTACGTCTGAAATATTATGATGAGCCAACCATTCTAAGTGAATGTGTAATTGAGATGAGCAAGCATATTACGAAATCATTTCTTGCTCTCTAAGATTCTTTTAGCCCAAACAGCAGCCCGCTCCAGTTCTCCCTCTTTCAGCGGTCCCTCATTATCCTCTACAATGAAGCCCTCAGGAGACAAAATGAGAGTACCGCCTTTTGTTTGCAAACGGCGAGCGATTTTTTCTGCCACATAGCCAAAGATACCCACCCATTTCTTCGAGATTCTGGTATCGAACGCAGCTACATTGATACCTTTAAGCGAATGCTCGGGGATTTTGTTAAGGAAGTCTTGAATCGCCGGCGTCGACCTGCCTCCCTGGGTTGGGGAGCCAACGATGAAAAGGTCAATCGTTTTTAATTCGAAAGGATTCGCTTCATCCACACAGAGCACCTTAACCTCACCGGTAATAGCAGCGCCGATAGCTTTGGCAATTTTCTCCGTATTCCCATAGACCGAGTCATAGACAATTAAAACCATCATTGCACACCTCTGCCCCATACTCGGTTACCCAGTGTACTCTAAAATTAATAAAGCCTCAAGCATATGTAGCCTCATTCAAGTGTAGTGAGACTACACAAGTGTCAGTTCTGTGCAGCGATAGTTCGGCTCATCACACAGCACCACAAGGTTCCATGGAGTAACAATACGGACTTTTCAATGTCAATCTGCCCCGAAAGTGGACTTTGGTTTTTACAGTGCGTGTATACAAGCACCATTCTGTCATACGCAAACTGGTACTTGAATTGCAATGACAAAATTGCGTACAATTTCGTTATTCATAAGGGGAGGTTAAGTCGGCAAAAGAATGGTTACTCAAGAAGATACTATGACAGAAAACAGCAATTCTGAACGACTAAATAGATTGCTTGGATTTTAAGAACCGCCCTGATATGAGAAGTTAAAGTTAGGTAAGCATAAGTCAATCCATGTTGAAATTATCTGTGTCGTGGAGTATATTTTCCTTACGGGTCATGAAAAGGAGAGGATTGACCAGACTGCTTGTATAGGAGGATGAAGGCTATGCATAGGTTTATTCTGTTTGTAATCATAGTCGCACTTTTGGCTTTGACGGCAGCAACAGTCTACGCTGCCGGGCCGCCAGATATGCCACCAGGCTTGGAGCGCGCCATTGCAGCGCAAGAAAAACATAACCCTCAGCTGCTGGTCACTCCAGGCGTTGTTGGTACAGCCGTGGGTGTGACAACGGACGGAAATGCAGCGGTGAAGATCTTCACTGAGAAAGCAGGAGTGGCTCGCCTACCTGATTCCCTGGACGGCGTCCCCGTGGTGGTGGAGGTCACCGGCAAGCTCATTGCTCTAAAACCTAACCCTTCACGGAATACTTCACCAACAGTTACCATCACTAGCCCTGCCAATAACAGTCAATTTAACTCGGGTGCTCTGATCCATTTTGCAGGAACAGCCATTGATAAGCAGGACGGTGATCTCTCTTCGAAGCTTGTTTGGCAGTCCAGTAGAGACAGCTATCTATGGACAGGTAGCAACTTTGACAGAACTCTTAGCGATGGCACCCACACCATCACTGCATTGGTGACCGACCGTAGTGGCAAAACCGGAAGTGCTTCCGTTACTATCAATGTTGGGCCTGTTACACAGTTGGCGACGACCGATTGTTGGCCTCGCCCTGTACCGGTCGGCATTTCCACCGGCAACGTTAAAGATGTGTCCGCAGGAACCATCGCTTGCCGGGTAAGAGATGCTCAGGGTAACGTCTACGCCCTGAGCAATACGCACGTATATGCTCCATATGCTATCGATAACCTTGAGGCAATCGGCGACTACGTAATGCAGCCCGGTAGGTACGATACCCCCGGCCAAATCTATAATGATAGCTACTATCTTGGGCAGCTAACCCGTTATGTGCCAATCGTTGGTAGCATTTTTGCTACCAACTACGTTGATGCTGCCATCGCATTAACGACTACCGGCTTACTCGATAAGACCACACCTACATCCCTGGGTGGATATGGGATCCCGAACAGTAATACTGTCGGGGTAACACTGGGCATGGTGGTACAGAAGTTCGGGCGCACCACGCAGTTGACAAAGGGAAAAATTACCGGAATCAACGCCACAGTGATGGTAGGTTATGGCGCAGGTTGGTATGCCTGGTTTGATGACCAGATCATCGTCGAGAGCGCCACTGCTTTCATTAAAGCCGGTGACTCTGGATCGCTGCTGATAACTGACAACTCCAACTGTAATCCAGTAGGCCTCCTGTTCGCGGGCAACAGTAGCGGCAAGATGGCAATTGCCAACCCGATCGACCTGGTCCTGGGCGCGCTCGGCGTTACCATCGACGGAAAGTAACAGCCAGTTTACTAATGGGAATTTGCATTGGAACTGCCACAAGAGAAGGGGAGATTTCTTCTTCTCTGCAGTTGGTGCGAGGATTTGTCGGGGCAGCAAAGTAGTGCGCCAGGAAGTAAACCGGGAGCAGCGCGGTATCATGCCAGACAAGACGATTGAATCGGTGCTCAAAAAGCATAGGCAGAGACTTATATCATTACCCAGCGTCGTGGGGATCGCCCAAGGCGAGTTCGAGAGCAAGCCGTGTATTAAGGTATATGTTGTCAGAAAAACCCGTGAGCTGCTGCGTCAGATTCCTTCTAATCTAGAGGGATATATGGTTTGCGTTGAAGAGAGCGGCGAATTCCAGGCGCTTGGCACGTAGTAAGTCACTGGCGCATTTTACATTTCGTCATCAGATTGTGCATAGGCTGCGGCAAAAGGGGTTCATAGATTGGACTTCTCCGCAACCATCAAAAGAGAATATTTGGAGTCTTCTGACCCTACAGAAAGGGTATTTGATTAGCATACGTATCAAATAACCCTTGATTGAAATGTTTTCTGAAGTGTTCCCCCAGGCTAGGTGAACGGTGACTTCTGTGCCTGCGTTTCTTAATTTGTTTAGCCCAGATTTCCATGCTATGATACTCACAAACGGATATAATGCCAACCCAGCATTCTGTCCTATAAACAGGTGCCAAATGAAATGTTTCTATCATCCTGACCGTGATGCAATAGCGACATGCCCCAAATGCAGGCAACCTGTTTGCCAAGAATGTCACGGCATCCGTGGATTTGAGGTTCAGTGTGTAAGTTGTTTCTTAGCAAGACGCGGCATCAAGAAAGCAACGGGCAGGGTTCAGAAGGAGAGAGAAATTCGTTTCGTGAGCACGAAGGATAGGGCTAGACATGGTACTAGAGCCACAATTCCCTTGGACACAGTAATGAAGACAACAGCCGTAGAAAGGCTCAAATGGCTCCAGGCATTCATCCCGCTTTATGAGAAGGTGGCTCCCTTAGTCCGGTACATTGCTAATCTCGAGAGAATCGACGCGGGTCAATTGCCACTCAGCCCCGATGTACTCATGCGAAGTACCATTACTCTGAAACCAGCCCTACAAGCCTTACGCAAGATGGCAAAGCCTAAAGAAAAAGAGTTGCTCACCCTTATGAACGACTTTGAAGCTGCAGTGTCCAATTGTATCAAAGCTGGCGAGGCAGCGGTCAGATATGCCAAATCAGGTGGACAGACCATGGAGGGCAGAATACAGTTGAGCAATCTTGTCAATTCAACAGTGTTGGCGCATCAGTACATGGAGTTGGCTTCCAAGAGATTGAAACGGTTGTCCGAAAACAGCGTATAGAGGCGAGCCTTCTTACGGGCACAGAAAGCCATTTTAGCTCGTAAAGTGGGTGAAGTGGGTGCAAGTAGCTCACCAAGTAATTCACCTACTTTAACACCTACTAATCCACTTATTTCAGAAGTAGGTAAAGTAGATAAGCTACCTATTCCTGCTAAGTCTCAAACTGAGTCAATAAGCAAGGTGATAATGGGTTTGAACTAGCCACGGTGCAAAACTGGTCACAATCTGGCTGAATGTTAGCGGTTTATATTAAGGGATGGCCTGCCAAAATTATCCATAGTAACCGCACGGACTGAAGGTTGTAACTAAACGCCAATTGGATGTATATTTAAAGAAAACACTTCTCCTCTTAAACAGGGAGAGTTCTGAGAATGACAGAGGAATTGTTATCGTTAATTAGACGGTTGAAATCAGATAGGCGGCTTGATTCTTTTGATGAGGCAGCCACTAAACAGGTAGTAATTCTTCGGATTCTGTCACTACTCGGTTGGGATATATACAACATAGAGGAAGTGGAGCCGGAACACCTAGTGTCTGGCACAAAAGTTGACTATTTACTGAAACATGCAAACAGACCTAAGGTCTTCATTGAAGCAAAACGAGTGGGAGAACCACTAGAGAAGCACCAAGAACAGTTACTACAGTACTCGTTCAAAGAAGGCGTTAGTTTAGCTGTACTGACAAATGGTGTAACTTGGTGGTTTTACTTACCACTAGGGGCAGGTAGCTGGGAACAAAGAAAGTTCTATTCGATTGACATCTACGACCAAGAACCGGAGGAGATTGTGGGTCGATTGATAGATTACCTATCGAAAGATAATGTCGCTTCAGGAAAAGCTGTAGATAATGCACAGGCTTTGTACGGAACGAGACAGAAAGAGTACGAAATAAGCAAGACTCTGCCTAAAGCGTGGCATAAGGTGGTTACTGACCCTGACCCAGTCGTCGTGAACCTGATTGCTGACAATACTGAGAAAATATGTGGTTTCAAACCCGACAACTTGGTTGTAAAGAACTTCATATCTTCATATATACCTGTGGATATTGAGGATTTGTCACGACCAAAGGTCAAACCCCCAGAAGAAGTGAAAAAAGTTACTGAAAAAAAACAGGTGAAAAAGACGCCCGAAGATGTACTGAGAAACGCCACTCCTAGAGTTAAGGATTTATTCTTTCTTCTTAGACAAGAAATACTTAAACTTGGGGACAATGTACGTCAAGAAGTAGGGGGATGGTATATTGACTATCGGAAATCGTCTACTTTTGCTAGCATCACTCCCCAAACAAAGAAGAATCAGCTTTTGATATATATTAAGATGGGCGACAAGAGAATTGATGACCCCCAAAAATGGACTTCTCCGATTCCTATCAGTTGGGGATATGGGAAATTAAATACTAAATTCGAGATTAGTGAACCTAGCCAAGTAGGGTACGCTATGCGGTTGATAAAACAGGCGTATGATTTTGTACCTTAATAAAGATAAGTAATCTCCAACCAAAGCATGCTCCCTAATGACCCAGTTACGAACGCCGAGTGCACCTTTGGTCTTTGCCAGTTAAACACTCAATTCTAATTTTTTATTGCATTCCACACAAATCGGGTGGACTTGATTCAACATTGTAACGGAATGCTAGCCGTACTGTCCCTGTCTACAGCCTTCTCTACTTCAACTCAATCTATTTACAATAGGCGCATAGAGCTTAAGGTTTTCCTCAATTAATATGGATAATATCTATACTTTTTGTTTATCGTGCCCTCCCGGGTCTGCCTCTGCCTTGGTGCCAGCACCAAGTACTATCGCCATCTGCAAATGTGGTCGTGTAACTTTTCTCCAGGTTACTGGACCATGCTTCACACCCGTTGGTACAAATAGGGCTGAAGTTCGATCAAATATCAATTTTTCACCACCAATGGTAAACTCTATTTCGCCGCCAAGGTCTTCGGGATTGTTGGGGTTGCTCCCTATGTGCAGAACAACCTCGTCATATTTATCGTGCGTATGTTCAAAAATATGTGGATTTGGCTCAGGCATTTCCCATATCCAACCAACTTCAAGATAGATGTTGCTTCCCGGCACAAGATCGTTACTCATGAGCGTCATTGTGGGATATTGTCGACCTTTTATATTGCCGGCACTAACTTCGTAAACGGGTTTCCTTACCAAGTTTTTTTCATATTTTGATTTAGTCATTGTTTAAAGCCCTCCTTCTTAAAAAACTCTATTCATAATCATACCCAATGAATCATGTTTGGATGGGTTATATGAAAGCCACAACTAACAATGAGGTTGTGGCCGGTGATGGCGCTAGAATCGTCTGAAGCCAGAAACACAGCACAGGCAGCTATTTCCGAGGGTTCGGCTATTCTCTTCAATGCATTATTATCCGTAAGTTTACTCATCACTTCATCGTAGGAAATGCCGACATCTTTAGCCGAAGCTTTCACCCAATCCTCAAATTCTTGGGTCCGAGTAGCACCAGGGCTGATGCTGTTAACACGAATACCGAATTTACCTACTTCAATAGCGAGGGTTTCAGTAAAACCAATTATGCCCCATTTGCTAACGGCATATGGGCTTTCTTTAGGGACTCCAGATAATCCAGCTACACTGCTGATATTGATGATATTACCGCTTCTGCAAGGAATCATATATTTAAGTACTTCTCTAGAACAAAACATAGTCCCGTTTAGATTTATAGCTAATGTATTATGCCAGTTATCCAGATTCATGTCGGCTGCATCAGCGTTATTAAACGTACCCATGGCGGCGTTATTTACCAATATATCAATCTGACCAAACTCATCAATAGTTTGAGCTACCATCTGCTTCACTTGCTCGTGGTCAGAAATATCGGTTTGTATCGCTTTTGCCTTACCGCCTCTAGATTTGATGTTTTCAGCTACCTCTTCCAATCTAGAGAGGTTACGGGCTGCCACTACCACTGCTGCTCCTTCATTGGCAAAGGTAAGGCTTATAGCTTTCCCTATGCCTGTCCCACCACCAGTAATAATAGCTACTTTATTTCTTAGTTTCACGACTCCTATCCTCCTAAACGATAACGTTCAAAGGTTAATATTTTTCGGGACACTTGAAAGAAAACTACAACCAACCCCCTTTCCCTGTCAAGTAGGAGCCATTTTTTTCTCGAAAGAATTCTATTCCAATTTAGCTATGCGAAATGGACCGGAATGCTATTGCGGCTCTTAGTTGCACATTTGTCCAAAAAGTTAAATGCGAGATCTCAGCACAGGCACTATTTATTCTGCTCAGTTGCGACTGGCATTTCCCAGACTACCGCTGGTACATACCTGTGAGCTCGCCTTGGGCAAGGATATGTCCTCGTATGGAATCGAGAACTTGCTTCTTGGATGCGCCCCCCTTTAAGTCCAAAGCTTGATCTAATGCGTAGAGGGTAAACTGATATCGATGAGGACGTCCGGGTGGAGGACAAGGACCGCCATAGCCAATTCTACCGAAGTCATTTTTGCCTTGTAAAGCTCCGCTAGATAGCTGAGCCTGAGCTGGAACAGCCTCTGGCAACTCACGGCTCTCAGACGGAACATTAAATAGAACCCAGTGAGTGAATACACCAACAGGGGCATCCGGGTCATCCATTATGAGCGCAAAAGATTGAGTCCCTGCAGGCGGTTCACCCCATTTTAGCGGAGGTGACACGTCTACCCCCTCACAAGTGTGCCTAGTAGGTATTCTTTCTCCCTCCTGAAATACAGGGCTCGATAAAGTTAATGCCATCTCTCCCTCCTCCAGTTGTAATTCTTTTGGGCCACAGCCTGGCGCTAACATAACAATAGGGCATACCATTACCAATAACACAGCCAATCGGGCTACGTTGCATCGCCCGATAAGATGACTAACTTTCATGCTGGAGTGACCTTGATTACCAGTCGGCTAGATGATAGCTCAAGACAGCCTTATTATCAATCTGTCTCTAAAATTTGATATGCCTGGACGTTATTGATGCTGGTTTTACAGAGGGACCATTTCACGAGATTGTTCGGCCTTAGTTCTTGCTAACGAAAGTAGGAGGATATACGTTGGCGGTCATCCGTAGATAGCCTCCATCCCATGGCGCCAGTGTTTTCCCTTAAGTGCTTTATGCTGATAGCTTTCGGTATAGTGATAACATTTTCTCTAGCGATAAGCCAGTTGAGAGCGACTTGGGCTGCAGTTTTCTCGTATTTCCTGCCTATTCCTGCCAAAAACTGATTTTTCGCCAGTCTTCCCTTTGCTAATGGGGTATAGGCCATTAAGGTCATTTGTTGCTGTACGCAGTATGGAAGTACATCTGTTTCGATGCTTCTTTCAAGCAGACTATATTCAACCTGATTCACGACAATATTACTTTTGGAACAGCTCCTTGCCTCTTCCATTTGACTTACATCGAAATTACTCACACCAATAAACCTCATCAAATTTCGTTCAACTAGTTCTTCCATAGCTTCCATCGTTTCTTTCAAAGGTATTTCCGGGTTTGGATAATGTACAAGATACAGGTCCATAAAATCCGTCTGAAGTCTTCTCAGGCTATTCTCAGCTGCTTTAATTACATCGTCATAATGCAGATTCTCAGGTAAAACCTTTGAGACTAGGAAAACTTGTTCCCGAGAAAAAGGTTTGATTGCTTCACCAACGACTTCTTCAGCATGTCCAGCGCCGTACATTTCGGCAGTATCGATGAGATACATTCCCAATTCGATACCTCTTCTCAGAGCTACAATAGCTTCATCATCATTAGTGGTGTCTGGAAAAGAATAACCCCCGATCCCCCATGTACCCATTCCTATAGCCGGTACTTCTGCAGAAGTTCTTCCGAGCTCCTTCAAGTCCATGTTTAGCCCCCTAGCTTCTTTTCAAGCGTTCTCGCAAATCGCATATCCTTTGTGTGCTTCAAGGTGATTGTTGCACCAGTGTGTCGCAGCTTGTGGATAGAGCCCTTCAGCTGTCGCAACCCAGCGTCTTTCTTAAGGCGGCGTATGATTTCCTGAACGCCATGCTTGGTTAGAGGACGTCCTTCCTCCGTGACCCACAAGGCATCATGCTTAAGCCCATCGCCGCGAAGCCCTATATATTGCCATAGAGCTTTCTTAGTTTGGGGGCTAAATCCAGCGATGCGAGGTTTACCTGTCTTACTCCTCTGCTAGTAACAAAAATGGCGGGTGTGGAAGCTATGAAATGGAGGAACTCTTGGATATCTCGCTTAGTTATGGAGCGGGGACCCTTTTTATTCCTGCCTTGAACCCAGCGAGCAAAGCATAAAATGTGATCACAATAATCTTTGACAGTCTTTGGCTTAACTTGTGTCTCTAGATGAATTCTGAATCCCTCAAGTAACCATTCCCATGAGCTATTCTGAACCATAACTTTTCGGGGAGCCCACCCGGTTCAGGTTGTCTAGACCAGCTTTAGTCTACATCTATCTCCTCAGCTCATTCAGGTCGCCTAGAGCCTGTTTCTCCTATCTATGGTCGGGGTGGCCGGATTTGAACCGGCGACCACCTGAACCCCATTCAGGTGCGCTACCAGGCTGCGCTACACCCCGTCGCTTTGCCTTGAGAGACATGTTATCATAAGCAACTAAACTGGGCAATCTATTTTGCTTAACACTCAATTATAACACCACTGTAAGAATTGTTAGCGCTGACAGAGGACTTTTGCGGAAAAGCTTTGTGGCGCTATTCACTCAATCGACCGGATAAGGTCTTCATTTGTCAGAACCTATTAGGAAGCAGTCTATGAGTGTTATACTTAAGGAGAGGTGGTATTTACCCCAGTCAGGTGAATTGGGAGGCGGACAATGAGAAGTTCAGGTTCAATAATGACAGTCCTCTTGGTTCTACTTATGATTTTTGTTCTTCCTACTCTAAGCTGTGTAAGCAAACCCAAATACGATGATTTACTTGCCAAATATGATTCTATGTTGGCAGAATTCAACAAGCTGCAAGCTGATTACAAGAACCTGTCAGAGGAATACAACAAACTTTCAATTGAGAACGAAGAGTTACGTAGAAAATTAGAATGTACCCTTCCTTACCCGAAGGGGTCTGGAGCACTTGCGCACTTAGAGAACAATTTTGACAGGGTCTACAATCCTACTTGGCAAGAGCTTCAAGAATTCTTACTTCAGGACGGCACCGAAAAGCACAAATACGAGGAAGGAAAGTTTATCTGTACTGACTTTGCTGAAATGTTGCACAACAATGCGGAAAAGGCGGGTATCAGAGCGGCATTTGTTGCAGTTTGGTTTGTCACTGGCAAAGAGAGGAGAGGGCATACTTTGAATGCTTTCTACCTGGCGGATGAAAAACGCTTGGTGTACATTGATTGCTCGGAAATACCAGGGGGTGCAGGTAGAGATAAAATAGCTCATCTTGAAATAGGAAGACTACTAACAATGGAAGATATAGAGTTTTCCAACCTCCCAGAACCTGAGTCGCTCTGGGAACGGAAAGAATCTATGAAACCAAGGATATATGAACCAATTGGGCTGGTCGGCGAGTTTCAAGTCCATTGGTGAGATAAGAAATCTGTTAGAGCATGAGGAGAATGTCAAAGAAAGCTTTAATATCTTGGGGCTTAACTCTGACACCGACAACACTAATGGCTCTACTCAATCTGTCTTGATAAAACTGAATGGTTCTTTGGGGCAGTCCAGTCCTTTGGGGAATTGAGAAAATTACTTAACAGGGCGTATCTATTGAGCGAAACCCATTCAGGTGCGCTACCAGGCTGCCCCACACCCCGTCGCATCGTTTCAGGGGATATGTTATCATGTGCAACTGACCAGTTCAATTTGGGAGAGTCTACCTTGGCAAAGAAGCAAAGAGAAACCAAACCAGCACGAATACCGACTAAGCGCCAGTTAGCCAAATGGGAGCAGCAAAAACGACTTCAGCGAATTGCCCTAGTTGTAGGTGTTGTCTTTGTTGTCTTTGTTCTTAGTTATGTGGGATATGGGTACTATACTGACGAACTCAAACCTCTTAGCCAAGAGGCAATAAGGGTGAATGACACTGTCTTTGATATGGGCTATTACATAGAAATGCTTCGTACTTATGGCAAAGGACAAGACCCGAACCAGTTGTCGGAGATAGCTGATATAGTTATTGGGCTTATCCAGAGTAATGAACTGGCAAAGCAAGGGGCTCAGAGCCTTGGAGTTAGTATAGAAGCTGAAGAAATTGATAGTGAGCTTAAGCGGCTGGGCTTGCCCAATGACCAGGTTTCTCAGGACATAATTGGTGCCCAATTGTTAGCAGGAAAATTAATGACAGACTATTTTTCTCTCCAGGTTCCTGTCACTGGTGACCAGGTCCGGGCACAAGCGATGTTTTTAGAAAGTGAAAAAGTAGCTCAAGGGGTGATAAATAGGCTGGAAAAGGGTGAAGATTTTGCTACTATAGCCACGGAACTTTCTTTGGAAAAAGAGACTCAAAGCCGGAGTGGTGACTTGGGCTGGCTACCTAAGGGGTTTACCGAGATTCTGGTGGGGAGCAAGGTCCCGGAAGAGGTGGCTTTTTCTCTGGAACCGGGGGGATTAAGCCAGCCTGTGTACGATGCCGAGTTTATCAAGAACATTGGTTACTGGCTAATAGAGGTCATAGAGAAAAAGCCAGAACAAGGTATTCAAGCTAAAGCCATGTTGTTAGGTAGTGAGGAGGAAGTTGAACTAGTGCGAGCTAAATTAGATTTGGGAGAGGACTTTACCGCCTTAGCTAAATTGCATTCCCAACACCAGGGAAGCAAAGAGAACGGTGGTGATTTAGGCTGGCTAAAGCCGGGTATGATAAACCAAGTTTTTGACAAGGTTGCTTTCACCTTGGAGCCTGGTAAATTGAGTGAGCCAGTTCGGGATGATATGGTTCAGACTAAAGGTGGTTACTGGCTGGTGAAGGTCTTGGAGAAGGAGGCTAACCGACAACTGGAGGTGGAGACGAGAGAGCTGATGATGAGTACAATTTATGAAAACTGGCTTATAGGACTAAGGGAAACGAGTACTGTCGAAAACTACATTGGTCAAGAAGGGAAAGCGTGGGCATTATCTCGAGCCTTTGGAGAGAGGAGGTAACAGTCTATGGTGGTTAAAGGTAAGAGTATTGGCATCGGCTTGATGGGTTTGGGCGTAATCGGTAGCGGAGTGGCTAAGGTCCTACTTGGGAAAACAGAAGCCATAGCAAGGCAGGCAGGAAGTCTACTGGTTTTGAAGAAAGTTTTGGAATGTGATTTGACTAAGCATGGCTCAATGGGAATTGAGCGGCGCCTTTTTACTACCGATTTTGCGGAGATAGTTAGCCACCGAGAAATAGATATAGTAATAGAACTTATTGGCGGTGAGCATCCTGCTTTTGAATATATAAGGGAAGCCATTCTTGCTGGTAAGCACGTGGTTACAGCCAATAAAGAGGTTATGGCAAAACATGGATATGAGCTGTTAACTCTGGCTCAGGAACATCAGGTTGCTCTTCGTTTCGAGGCGAGCGTTGGTGGGGGCATACCCTTGATTGCTACTTTTCAAGAGGACTTAGCAGCTAATGATATTTCAGCTATTTACGGTATTGTCAATGGCACTACTAACTACATCTTGACCCAAATGGGGCTGGAAGGGCTGGACTTTTTAGTGGCTTTGAAACAGGCTCAGGAATTGGGCTATGCCGAACGCGACCCGACCAATGATATTGAGGGATTGGATGCTGCCTACAAGATAGCTATCTTAGCCAGTCTGGCTTTCCGAACTAAGGTTGGACCGGAGGCTGTATACCATGAAGGAATTTCCCGCCTGGAAGCTCGTGACTTTCGCTATGCCCGAGAATTAGGTTATGCGATAAAGTTGTTGGCTATTGCCAAGAAAAGTGATGGAGCTATAGAAGTCAGGGTTCATCCAGTTTTTATACCTGAAGATTTTCTACTGGCTAAAGTGAATGGTGTTTATAATGCCATCCAGGTAGAGGGCGATTTAGTAGGCAAGGTCATATTTTACGGTCAGGGTGCTGGACCTTCACCGACTTCCAGTGCTGTAATTGCCGATGTGATAGCCATAGCTCAGCGTGTTAGTCAGGGAATAAGTAGTGTGCCAAAGTCGTCTTTAGATTCTGCCAAGATTATTAAGCCCATATCTGAAGTGGAAACGCGCTATTATTTCCGGATGAATGTGGCTGACCGCCCTGGTGTCCTGGCTCAAATCTCAAAAGTCTTAGGTGACCACCTTATCAGTATCTCCTCGGTTATTCAAAAAGAGAGTGACCCAGCTGCTCAAACAGCGGAGATTGTTATTATGACCCACCCAGCTAAAGAGAAAGCTGTACAGGATGCTCTGAAGGAGATGGAGCGTTTGCCTGTGATAAAAAAGATTAACAATTTGGTTAGAGTTGAAGCTTGAAATGGGGATTGGAGTCTTATTTAGATATCGGGATTTGCTGCCCATCACTTCAGCTACCCCACTCATTAGCCTCGGCGAAGGCGACACCCCTTTAGTAAGGTCTGGTACTTTGGAGAAGGAGCTTGACTGTGGGGGACTGTATTTTAAGTTAGAAGGCTGCAATCCTACTGGTTCTTTTAAAGACCGGGGCATGGTGGTGGCTGTGGCTAAAGCGGTGGAAGAGGGTAGCTCTGTTATCATTTGTGCTTCTACTGGTAATACCAGTGCCTCAGCGGCAGCTTATGGAGCTCGCTTTGGTCTAAAGGTTATTGTGGTAGTACCTAAAGGCAAGGTTGCCTTAGGGAAATTGTCTCAGGCTATTGTCTACGGAGCCAAGATAGTTAGTATAAAAGGCAACTTCGACCGGGCTCTGGAAATAGTGCGTAATTTAGCTCAAAAACACCCTATTACTCTGGTTAACTCAGTAAACCCGTATCGGCTTGAAGGTCAGAAGACAGCAGCTTTTGAGATTGTAGATGTCCTGGGTGACGCTCCTGATTACCTTTTTATTCCTGTAGGCAATGCCGGCAACATTACTGCCTACTGGAAGGGCTTTGTCGAGTACTTCCGTATTGGCAGAGCAAGTCGGACTCCGAAGATGATGGGCTTCCAAGCTGAAGGTGCTGCCCCTATTGTCCAAGGAAAAGTTGTCAAGCGACCAAAGACTGTAGCTACGGCTATTCGTATTGGCAATCCAGCAAGCTGGCAGAAAGCGGTGGCAGCTCGTGATCAGTCGGGTGGGGTCATTGACTTCGTTAGTGATGAGGAAATTTTAGCTGCCTACAAACTTCTGGCAATTAAGGAGGGTATTTTTGGTGAACCAGCTTCAGCAGCTTCCGTAGCCGGTCTGTTCAAAACGGTAAAGCAAGGTCTCGACTTGAGAGGTAAGAGGGTAGTTTGTATTATTACAGGCACAGGACTAAAGGACCCCAGTGTTGCTGTGAAGCATGCCGAACCTTTTCTTGAATTACTGGCTGGCGAAACTGCGATTGAGCAAGCTTTTGGCTGGTGTTAGGCTTGACTGCATTAATATTAAGGGGGGAATATGGCAAAAATAGTTACTGAAAGTATTGGTGAGTTCTATCACCACTATCCCAAGGTGGCAGCCATAGTTACTGCCAGGAGTGGTAATAAAAGTAATGCTATGGCGGCTGCCTGGCACAGTTCCATTTCTCTTAAGCCACCCCTTTACGGTGTGTCCATATCACCCAAAAGATTTACTTACCAGCTCATTGTAGAAAGTAAAGAGTTTGGGATAAACTTTATGCCTTTTGAAGCGTCTGAATTAGTAGCTGCTGTTGGTGGCAGTACGGGTGGGGAGTTAGACAAGTTCCAGAGGTTTGCCATCACTCAAGATAAGCCATCCCGTACCCGTGTCCCTGTATTACGGGACGCCTACGCTGCCTACGAATGTAAGCTGGTAGATTATAGGAACTATGGTGACCACGTTTGGTTTGTTGGAGAAATCTTGGCAGTCCATTTTGTTGAGGAAGCCTTTACTCCAAAGCAGATTATTAATCTGGATAAGGTTCAGCCTGTCTTGTATCTGGGTGCTGACCTTTATTTGAAATTAGATAAAATTAGCATCTGTCATTTGGATCGAGAAACCTGCGCTAAGCGTTAGGCTGTTATTTCAGGAGGTGTGTGGTGATTGACCAAAAAAAGATTGAGGCAGCCATTCTGTCTATTCTTGAAGCTATTGGGGAAGACCCACAGCGGGAAGGGATAACCAGTACTCCGAGGCGTGTCGCCGAGATGTATGCTGAGGTTTTCTCAGGGGTAGAAGCCGACCCCAAAGCGGAGTTGATGGTAGGGTTTGAAGAGGGACATCGGGAAATGGTAATTCTCAGGGACATTCCCTTTTATTCTATGTGTGAGCACCATCTTCTTCCTTTCTACGGGGTAGCCCATGTTGGCTATATTCCGAATAAGAATGGTCGAGTTGTCGGTGCCAGTAAATTAGCCAGAGTAGTGGAAATCTGCGCTAAACGCCCCCAGCTCCAAGAAAGGATGACAACGGAGATTGCGGATGCTATTTGCGGAGCTCTTCAGCCTGATGGTGTAGCGGTAGTCGTTCAGGCTGAACACTTATGCATGACGATGCGGGGAATAAAAAAGCCGGGTAGTAATGTAGTTACTTCAGCTACAAGGGGACTTTTCCGCACGAAGGCAGCTACCCGTGCTGAATTTCTGGCTTTAATCCAAGGGAAATAGCTTCATTCGTGGCGTAAGGACTCAATTGGGTCAAGGCTGGCGGCTCTAAAGGCTGGGTAGAGACCAGAAGCCAGCCCCGTGAAAATAGCCACTGAAAGGGCAATAATCACTATGTCAGGTGACAAGGGAGCCTTGACCGGATAATTACCTATGTTAATTCCGGTAACCAGTCGAGTCCCTACAAAAGCTATGATTACTCCGACAATACCTCCCGAGAGGCTGAGCATGGCTGATTCTACTAAGAACTGACGCAGAATGTCGCGGCGTTTGGCACCAACAGCTTTGCGGATACCGATTTCCCGAGTACGCTCCGTCACCGAGACTAACATTATGTTCATGATGCCAATACCGCCAACAATGAGTGAGACAGCACCGACACTGCCCAGAAAGACCTGAAAAATAGCCAATACCTGCTGCATACGGTTGATAATTTCCTGCATATTGATAATGGAAAAGTCGTCATCTTCTCCCTCTCTGATTCTGTGGCGTTGCCGAAGAATGGAGGCGATTTCGTCAATGGCGGCATCTATTTGGTCAGTAGCTACTGCTTGGACAGCAATACTCTGAACAGGTTGTCCTCGGGCACTTGTTTCGCCGAGGATTCTGGCTTGCATGGTCGTCAGCGGGATTATCACTAAATCGTCCATAGTAGCCATGAAAGCGCCTTTCTTTTCAAGGACACCAGTAACCTCGAAGTTTCGTCCGTCTATGCGGATAATTTCTCCTAAAGGGCTTGCCGAACCGAAAAGGTCTGAAGTAGTCTGACTGCCAAGTATGGCGACATTGGCTTTAATCTTCACATCCCTTTCGGAGATAAAAACACCTTCGGTAACCGCATATTTCAGGACGTATTGAGCATCAGGGGTGATGCCAACGATAGTGGTAGTAGTTTTCTCATCTTTGAAGGCTATATTACCCGTTTTTTGAATTATAGGTGCAACCACAGCTATGGATGGAGCCCGGTTAGAGTCCTGCAAAGCTTCAGCATCTTCGAGAGTAAGGCTTCCAGTAGCCCCGGTCATTTCTTGAAGAGCCTGAGTAGTAATTCTCCCGGAGCTTGTGATGTAAATAGCATTTGCTCCCATACTCTCGAAAACGGAGGTGACGTTGGCTTGATGCCCTCTACCAAAGGACACAAGGAAGACGACGGCACTAACGCCGATTATGATGCCAAGTATAGTTAGGGCAGAGCGCATTCTATTGGTGTACAAGGCTTGTAACGCAGTAACTAAGCTTTCCCACAAATTCATCTTTTTTTCTCCCCAATGATTTGACCATCCCTGAGATAAATGGTGCGTTGGGTGTAAGCAGCAATATCCTCTTCGTGAGTAACAATGGCAATAGTTATGCCTTGGCGGTTGAGTTGTTGTAGGAAGAGCAGGATGCTTTTGCTTGTCTGAGTATCCAAATTGCCAGTAGGTTCATCAGCTAAAATTAGGGACGGGTTATTAACCAAAGCTCTGGCAATAGCTACCCTCTGCTGCTCACCCCCCGCCAGTTCATTTGGGTGGTGATTAGCCCGATGAGCTAAACCTACAGCTTCTAAGGCTTGCAAGGCACGCTGGCGTTTATTCCTAATTCCTCCATAAACTAAAGGTAGCTCTACATTAGATACCGCGGTAACTCGAGGTAATAAATTGAAAGACTGAAACACAAAACCTACCTTCTTGTTTCTTATATGGGCTAACTGGTCTTGCTTTAGGCGGCTGACATCTGTTCCATCCAGCATGTATTTTCCTGAAGTTGGTCTGTCCAGGCAGCCGATAACATTCATTAAGGTAGATTTTCCAGAGCCTGATGGTCCCATAATGGAGACCATCTCTCCTTCCTTGATGCGGCAGGTTATTCCATTGAGCGCGCTAATCTGAATAGCCCCCATCTTGTAAACTTTTACTATATTCTCCAGTTCAATCATTGTTGTTATCAAAAACTGACTGAATCAACTTTGCTCCAACGACTGGCTGTCATCAGAAAAAGCTGGGTACCGGGGGACGGACTGACTCTACCGTGACGTTTTCCCCTTCCATTAATCCGGATATAACTTCAACGTTTCTACCATCGGTCATTCCTAAAGTTACTTTCCTTGGCTCCACTGTCCCATTCTTGACAACTTCTACCCAAGGTTCTTTATCTTTGTCTTTAATAGCTCGTTCCGGTATGAGCAACACATTGTCTTTGCGATCAATGATGATTTCAGCGGTTGTCGTCATACCCTCCTTGAGTTCAGGGTTCGCAGTGGGTTGCAGATTCAAGGTGACTTTATAAGACACTATGCCGGCTTGGATGGTGGCTACAGGTGAAACAAAAGTTACCTTTCCTTCAAGTTCAATATCCGGGAAGGCATCAACAGTTATGATGGCTTCTTGCCCTATCCTTACCCCAGGAATATCTATTTCGTCAACGAGCCCTTCTATTTCTATCATGGTTGGGTCAATCAATTGCACAACGATAGTAGTGGCATAGTTCATGCTTGATAAAATATCGCCTTCGTCAACACCAACGTCGGCAACCACACCATCGAAGGGGGCAATAATGACTGTTTTCTTCAGGTCTTCTTTGGCTCTCTCAAGGGCTATTTTAGCTTTATCCAGCTCAAGGGTGAGGGTAATCAAGGTGGCTTCGTCAAGCCCATGAGTATAAGTCTTGACATAGCTTTCGGCAAATATTCGTTTAGCTCTCGCGAAATCGTCCTGGGCTAAGAACAACTCTTTGTGGGCTTCATCATATTTCTGACTTTCTATTAGCTCAATAGCTTTCTCTAATTCTTTTTGTATCTCGTCAAGAGTATCTAAAACACCAGGAGTGTTAGCGTATTCGAAAGTGCCTCCGTACTGAGAGGGACAAATCCTTTTCTGTAGTTTGTTTTTGGCTATGGACACATCAGTTTGGGCAGCATCTACAGCCATTTGCTGAGTTATGTCATCCAGCTTGGCTAAGAGTTGCCCTTTACTGACCCTATCTCCCTCCTTCACATTTATTTCTTTCACAGTCCCGGGCGTGTCAAAGCAGAGTTTTGCCTGTTTAGGCAGGGATAAATTGCCATCGGCATCAACGCTGAATATCAGATTGCCTCGTTTCACCTCGGCAATTTGTTTCTGGTTGGTGGCTGACTTACTACCCGGCAACTGACACGAAGTCAGACTGATAAATACAAGGCAGACTATGCTTATTATTGTTATTGCCAGTTTCGGTGAGATTCTGCGATTGTTCACTCCCTCATTACCTCCAATTATCCTAGTCTAAATTTCTCGTTCCTTTTCTAAGAAAAAGGACAGTTTATTTGTTATCCTCATTATGGCTTTCTTTTAGCTTTCTTATTCTTCTGGTCTTGTACGAATTGCTTATCTGGGCTATCAAATTCGCCCAGTTGAGCCGCCATGGAGTTAATTAACTGCTGGAGCTCTTGGATAGCCTCTGCCTTGAGTAAGATCAACCCCTGGCGATGGAAAGGGACAAAGACCAGAAACTTGGTCCCGGGCTTTATATCTAATTCACGACGCACCTCAGCCGGTATCACTGTTTGTCCATGCCCACCAACAGTGGTTGAACTATAAAACTTGAGCAGATTTGTCATATCCTTGGTAATCATAGTTTTCCCCCTAAATGTATGAAATTTCGAAATTTTAGTAATTCTAATATTTTTATGATTAAGTTGTCAAATATGAAAGAAATCGGGGAAGGACTGGAACATGGGCTGTGGAGTTCAGTATCAATCTGAGGAGGGGACGGGGTGAGGTTCTTGGACTGCCTCCCGTATCTTATTTCTTAATCACCAACGGTTGCCCACAGCAAGCGATGGTGCCATCACCACCTCCAGTGACTATGAGTTCAGCCCCACATTTGGTACAGACATATCTTTTGCCCACTTCATTTGCCATTATTGTGGCTCCTTCTCAAGCCTGAATTTTCAGACGGTAAGTATAGAACTTACCAGGGAGTATTGTCAAACCGCTTTTTGAAAATCAACAAGGTGAACTTTTGGTTTTTGGGAGCTCATTTGTTAGCTAAGGATGATTGTTAAGATTAAATGAAGATACCTAAAAAAGAATAAAAAAACTCGTAGCTGGTGGGCTGGCTACCTGGGAGCGGTTGATATATAATTAAAACGAGTGATAGTAATCGGAGGCAAATAAATGAGTAGATTGGAAGTCCTAAAAAAATCCGATTTGTTTCATGAACTGAGTGATGCCCAACTCCGCCTGATAGAGAAAGTATGTACTGATGAGACTTTTGAGACAGGAAGTATCATATGTAAGCAAGGTAGCAAACTTGATAAAATTTACATAATCTCTGGCGGTTTAGCGGGAATTGTCCGGGAAGTAGGACCGCTATATGAACGCCAAATTCAGAGTGCCTGCAATTTTGAATCGGTGGGCTGGTCGGGTGTGATAGAGCCTCACGTGTGTACTGCTACAATAAAGGCGTTAAAGAAGACGACGGTGCTTGCCATTAGCGCGGAAAAGTTAGAAAGTTTATTTGCGACTAACCCTGAAATGGGCTGTAAAGTATACAAGGCGGTGGCACGCGTAGTAGCACACAGACTTAGCCATGCCTTTACTCAATTATTAGGTGTTACCTCGCAAGATTGACTAAGTAGGCTAAGATTTACTGAAAAGTTATGGTAATGGGAAAATCATGCATATTGCCTGATAGTCGAATGCAAACTTATTCACCACGATTCTAACCTGAAGAGGCAATACAAGGAGTCCAGCGAAGAAACCACAACGTTAAAGATACATACGTGTGTCTAAAAATGGAGTAGAAAGGAGTTTGAGAACGATGGAAAAGCCAAAAACAATAGTTTCTATGATGGAGGAGAAGAGGGTCTTTCGCCCTCCAAAAGAGCTTAGTGAAAGAGCGTATATTAAGAATATGGAAGAATACAAGAAGATTTACCAAAGGTCGATTGATAACCCTGAGGAATTCTGGGGAGAGATGGCAAAGGAGCTGGACTGGTTTAAGAAGTGGGATAAAGTGCTTCTTGAAGACTTTCAAGAGGGCAAACATGAGTGGTTTGCGGGTGGCAAACTTAATGTGTCGTATAATTGCATAGACAGACATCTCCAAACCTGGAGGAAGAATAAGGCGGCACTGATTTGGGAAGGAGATGTTGGAGATAGCAAGACTCTCACCTATCAGCAGCTGTATCATGAAGTATGCAAATTTGCCAATGTGCTGAAGAAGCACGGTATTAAGAAGGGGGACCGGGTGGCTATTTATCTACCTATGATTCTTGAGTTACCTATTGCCATGTTAGCCTGTGCCCGAATTGGTGCTATACATAGCGTTGTTTTTGGTGGTTTCAGTGCTGATGCTTTGAGAGATAGAGTGCTGGATTCTGGGGCTAAAATGCTCATTTGTGTCGATGGTTACCACCGTGGCGGTAAAATTATCCGGAGCAAGGACAATGCTGACGCTGCTCTTGAAGCTTGCCCTGATGTTAAGGATGTGATTGTAGTTAAGAGAGCTAATATTCAGGTACCTGTCAAAGAGGGACGTGATTATTGGTGGCATGATGAGATGGCTGCTGAAGATATAAAAGCGTATTGTGAACCTGAAGTAATGGATGCTGAGGCTCCCCTCTTTATTTTATATACGAGCGGCAGTACTGGAAAACCTAAGGGTGTTCTTCACACTCAAGCCGGTTACCTTCTGTATGCCTATCTAACCTTCGAATGGGTATTTGATGTAAAGGAAGAGGATACTTACTGGTGTACAGCCGATATTGGCTGGGTGACAGGTCACAGTTACATAGTCTATGGTCCCTTGGCTTTGGGAGCAACAAACGTTATTTTTGAAGGAGTGCCAACGTATCCTGAACCAGATAGATTCTGGGAGATTGTAGAAAAGTACCAGGTTAGTATCTTCTATACTGCTCCCACTGCTATTCGGGCAATAATGAGGGAAGGAGATGGGTGGCCAAACAAGCATGACTTAAGTTCTTTGCGTATTTTAGGTTCTGTTGGTGAACCTATTAATCCGGAAGCTTGGATGTGGTATTACAATGTAATAGGTAAAGGTAAGCGCCCCATTGTCGATACTTGGTGGCAAACGGAAACCGGTGCGGCACTGATTTCACCTTTAGCCGGTGCTACTCCTCTTAAACCAGGTTCAGCTACACTTCCTTTCCCTGGGATTGTGCCAGAGATATTAAGAGAAGACGGCTCTGTTGCTGGTGTGAATGAGGGCGGTTATCTTGTAATCAAAAGACCATGGCCGGGTTTAATGCGGAGAGTCTTCGGCGAACCAGAAAGATTTAAGAAGACCTATTTTGTTAGATTTCCCGGAGTGTATGTCACTGGAGACGGAGCTAGGATAGACGAAGATGGCTACTATTGGTTGATGGGTCGAATTGACGATGTTATCAATGTGTCCGGTCATCGGATAGGCACAGCCGAGGTGGAAAGCGCCTTGGTATCTGATCCCAAAGTGGCAGAGGCAGCAGTGGTGGGTATGCCTCATGAAATTAAGGGGCAAGGAATTTACGCCTTTGTTACTCTAAAAGTTGGTGTGGATAAATCTGAAGAACTTAAGAAAGAGCTGATGGCTCATGTACGCAAAGAGATTGGCCCTATCGCTATGCCAGATGCGATTCAATTTACTGATGCTCTACCAAAAACTCGAAGCGGTAAAATCATGAGGAGAATACTCACCAAAATTGCCAGTAATGATGTAAAGGAGTTGGGTGATACCAGCACCCTGGCTGACCCATCAGTAGTAGACGCATTGGTTAGAGAAAGACAGACCTCCCCAGCAAAATAAGAAAACGATCAGGTCTCGCTGACAGTAAGAAAAAGCCGAGCCGTTCAGACATTTCTGCCTGTGTTCGGCTTTTTCTTTAACTATGTAACCTTGTGCCGAGATATGTCTTATTTAACTTACTCACCCAGTAACTGAAGGACTATCTCTCGAGACCTGGGGCGATTGTCAAAGTCCACCACTACTATTTGTTGCCAGGTTCCCAATGTCATCTTTTTGTTTACAAAAGGGATGGTTAGAGAAGGACCCAAAAGAGAGGCTCGAACATGGGAATACCCGTTTCCGTCTCCCCACCGTCGGTTATGCTGGTAAGTTATATTTGAAGGTACATTTCTGTCCCACATGTCTTTGAAATCACTAACAAGACCGCCTTCGTACTCTATGGTTGTGATTCCGGCTGTTGACCCTGAGACAAAAATGGTAGCAATGCCACTGCCGATATTTGAATTGCTAATTTCCTTAGCTATTTGTGGAGTTACATCAATCATGTCGCAATCCCCTTTTGTTTGAATACCTATCTTTTTATTTATCACCATTTTGATTACCTCCCACTTGGATGAGATCTTAAGCGAGTGATTTGGGAGTTCATAGCTTTATTTCCTCCCATAAAATATTATTTAGGTCAAAGACAGGTCCGTCGCGACATACTTGTTTCATACCTTGCTTGGTTCTGATAGAACAGCCGAAGCAAGCACCAATACCACACCCCATCCTCACTTCTAAAGAAATCTGAATGGGTAATTCTCTTTGATGACGTTTTTGTTGTTCTGCTATCGTCTGATACATGGCTATCGGTCCACAAGCACAAATCTGGTGAGCCCAGTCGATAAAATCAGGTAGGAGATCAGTTACCAGCCCCTTTTTGCCAGCGCTGCCATCCTCAGTGGCTATTAGGCGTTTTATTCCTTCAGGCAAAAGGTGCTGGGGATAAAGTTGATTTGCAGAAGAGGCTCCTAGAAGTAAGGTCACCGATTTTTTCTGTTTCAGGGCTTGCTCTGCCAGAAATACCAGAGGGGCGATGCCAATGCCTCCTGCTATCAGCAATAGATTTTGTGCCTGTGGTCTGATAGCGAAGCCTTTGCCCAAAGGTCCGATTAAGTCCAGTTTATCTCCATTCTTGAGTTGAGCTAGCCAGGAGGTGCCTCTGCCAGTTATAGCAAATAGAAGCCAAATTTGGTCGAATTCTTCGGTTACTTGATGAATACTTAAAGGACGGCGTAAAAGGAACTTGTATCCTTCCCCGCAGCGAACCATTACAAACTGTCCTGGCTGGGTTTCAGCAGCAATGTCAGCAGCTTCAGCCTGAATTAGATGGGTGTCTGGCATAATCTGGCTATTCTTAAGAACAGTGGCTAATAATTGTTTCAATAGTTGACTTTGTTGCTCAGGTATTCTTTTAGTGATTGAACGGTAAAAGTCTGGCTACCATTAACCAAAGCTTCTATGGCTACTCGAGCCGTGTCCAGAGAAGTAAAGCAAGGGATTCTTTTCTCGACAGCGGCTCGTCTGATGAAGAACCCATCTTGCAGGGGCACACGTCCCCCAGAGATGGTATTAATGACTCCGTTCACTGCACCATCATTAATGATATCAACGACATTAGGATGCCCCTCACTCAGTTTCTTGGTAATCATCTTTACAGAAAGACCAGCAGCCTGAATCATAGTTGCTGTGCCCTCTGTGGCATAGAGTTTGTAGCCTATTGAGTTGAGCTTCGTGATTGTGGGCATGGCTTCAGTCTTATCCCGGTCAGCAATACTAAGAAGGAGGGCGCCTCTCTGGGGAAGCATAAGCCCTGAGGATAAGAGGGCTTTAAGTAAAGCTGCCTCGAAAGTGTAGTCAACCCCCATGACTTCTCCAGTAGATTTCATCTCGGGTCCAAGGTAAGTATCTACGCCTATCAATTTAGACATGGAAAAGACTGGTGCCTTGATGCCTATTAGCCCTTGTTCTCTCCACAAACCACTTTCATACCCTTGCTCTTTCAGGCTGATGTCGAGCATTACTTTGGTGGCAACTCGTACCATAGGGACGCCAGTAACTTTGGAAATGAAGGGTACTGTCCGGCTGGCACGAGGGTTTACTTCAAGCACGTAGACGGAAGAAAGTGAATTTCCTTTGGCTGGTGTGATGACAAACTGGATATTCATTAAGCCTTTGACCTGGAGGGCTAAGCCGATTCTGATGGTATAGTCAACAAGAGTATTTACTTCTGTGTCAGTCAAGTTAACCCCTGGGTAGACAGCTATAGAATCACCGCTGTGGACGCCGGCTCGCTCAATATGCTCCATTATGCCCGGAATGAGGACACGTTCACCATCGCCGATAGCATCAACTTCGACTTCCTTACCTTGCAAGTATTTATCAATAAGAACAGGGTGGCGACTGTTTAGTTCCAGAGCCATAGACATATAACGTACTAACTCTGCCTCGTTGTGGACGATTTCCATAGCTCTGCCGCCGAGAACGTAGCTGGGGCGTACCAGGACTGGGTAGCCGAGGTGTTTAGCCACATTTATGCCTGCTTCAAGCGATGTTACCCCAGCACCCGGTGGCTGTGGAATGCCCAATCGGCTGATGAAGTCTTCAAAACGGTGACGGTCTTCAGCAATATCGATAGCGTCAGCACTGGAACCAAGAATAGGCATGCTGCTGTGAGCTAAAGGCTCAGTTAGATTGATAGCTGTCTGTCCGCCAAACTGGACAATGGAAGCTGGGGCAGAAAGTGTTTGTGCTGATGATTGATAGCTTTCGTTTTCCAGAATATCTCGTATGCTTTCTTCGTCCAAAGCTTCAAAGTAAAGACGGTCACTGGTGTCAAAGTCAGTGGAGACTGTTTCTGGGTTAGAATTGACCATAATGCTTTTGATGCCTGATTCTTGGAGAGCCCAGGCAGCATGGACGCTGGAATAATCAAATTCGATACCCTGTCCAATCCGTATCGGACCACTGCCGATGACTATAGCCTTCTTTTCCTTAAGAGGTGCCGCCTCATTTTCATGCTCATAAGCACTGTAGAAATAAGGGGTTTCAGCATCAAATTCAGCCGCACAGGTGTCTACCATTTTATATACTGGGTGGATTTGCCACCTGTGTCGCAATTGCCTTACCTGCTCTGGAAGTTTGTCAGCTAAAGTACCGATTTGCTCATCTGAAAAACCGAGGCGCTTAGCTCGCCACAGAAGCTCTGGAGTTAGTGTTTCTTTGAGTAGAACCTTTTCCATCTCAACAATGTTGAGAAATTTATATATAAACCAAGGGTCGATTCCAGTATTCTGGGCTAAATCTTCCGGACTTATTTCTCTTCTTAATGCCATCATAATTGCCCACAATCTGAGGTCATTGGGATATAGGGGTAAGTCAGCTATGTTCTTAGTAGTAGTCCAATTTCTGTCTTCCCATAAGAGGGTCCTCCTACCAAACTCCAGAGAACGGACAGCTTTTTGCAGGGCCGCTTCAAAGCACCTATCAATTGCCATTACTTCACCGGTGCCTTTCATTTGAGTACCTAAAGTGCGGTCGCCGAAGGCGAATTTATCAAAGGGCCAGCGCGGTATTTTAACTACGCAATAGTCAAGGGCTGGCTCAAAGGCAGCCATAGTCTTGCCGGTGACCCGATTAGGGATTTGGTCTAATCTCTTACCGACAGCTATTTTGGCAGCAACACGGGCAATAGGATAGCCGGTAGCTTTACTGGCTAAGGCTGAACTGCGGCTGACACGAGGATTGACTTCAATGACATAGTATTGACTTTCTTTTATATTTAGCTGGTCTGGCGCCCATTTCTGAGCCACTACTGGGTGAGGAGTGAGGGCAAACTGGATATTGCAGCCACCTTCAACACCCAGAGCCCTGATAATCCTGAGGCTGGCTGAGCGGAGCATCTGGTACTCTTTGTCGGTGAGAGTCTGGCTGGGGGCGATAACAATGCTATCACCGGTGTGGATTCCCATAGGGTCAATATTCTCCATGTTGCAAACGGTGATGCAGTTGTCAGCTCCGTCCCGCATTACTTCGTGCTCAATCTCTTTCCAGCCCAGCACTGACTTCTCAACTAAGACTTCACCGCTCATGCTGGCAGCCAGCCCACCAGCAACAATGGCATCTAACTCTTCCATAGTATGGGCAATACCACCACCGGTACCACCAAGTGTGTATGAAGGGCGAATGACTACAGGTAGTCCTAATTTGTTTACTAACTGACGAGCTTCTTCTATTGAATGGACTGTATCACTCTCCGGAACTGGCTCCCCGATGTCTATGAGCATTTTTTTGAATAGAGACCTTTCCTCGGCTTTTTTGATGGTTTCTACAGGTGTACCCAAAAGTCTGACGTTGTATTTGTCCAGCACGCCAGCATTTGCCAGCTCCACGGCTAAGTTGAGCCCTGTCTGTCCGCCCAGGGTTGGCAACAGTCCATCAGGACGCTCCCGGGCAATGATTCGGTCTAAGACCTCTACTGTCAACGGCTCAATATAGACGATATCGGCAATGCCCTCATCAGTCATAATGGTGGCTGGGTTGGAGTTGACCAGCACTGAGATAACGCCTTCCTCCCGGAGTGCTTTACAGGCTTGGGTGCCGGCATAATCAAACTCCGCCGCTTGCCCGATGATTATCGGACCCGAGCCAATGACGAGAACTTTAGAGATTTTAGACATATATTTAGCAATCTTCCTTTAGCTCAATGGACCGACACTTCCAATACACGGAAAGTTCTGTCCCAATTAGTAAGAGTAATACTATTAGTCCTGTATATGGGTATTCCTTAAGTTTATCGCAGTTGATTATTCCTGCCCATTGCCATCGGAAGAATTGTATAGAAATAAAGACAGGCCATATCATGATGGCAATACGTGTCGCCCAGTCTATAAAGAGATTACCAGTAACTCCTGGACTGCGGAGATTTTGCTCTAGACGTCTTAAGGTTTGCTCTTTCTCTTGAGGAACTGTCTTAAGCAGTAATTCTTTCTCTTCTTCCTTCTCTTCCTTTTCACTTTTCCTTTCGTTTATTCTTCTCAATTCGTCGAGCCAATAAATATAATGGCTTGCATAGAGTTCGAGCTCCTTTTCTATTTCTCTCTCACGCTTATAAAGGATTCGTATGCGCCAGTTGTCGCGGCTGAGCTGCAAACGCAAGAAGAGATGAAGCGTAATGCCTATAGCAATGCCCAAAAACACGGTTAAGATAAATGAGATAAAACCATGGTCTTGCCCTGATCCCATCCTAGATGCCATCAGCCCAGCGGCGGCATAAGAACCGCCTATTAGAAAAGCCATGGCTTGCCAGTTTCTAGTAGATGTGACTGATAGTTTCTCAGCGATACTAAGATATTCTGTTCTCAATGATTCGTTTCGTTCTGTTTCTTTACTCATTACTGTGGTTCCTTCACCATCTCCAGAAATCTTTCAAACATATACTCGTTGTCCCAGGGTCCAGGGGAGGCTTCAGAATGGTACTGGATGGAGAAGATGGGTAAATCTTTATGGCGGAGACCCTCTACGGTGTTATCGTTCAGATTTAGGTGGCTGACTTCAAGTCCTCCTTTTAGAGTATCGGCATCTACAGCATAGCCGTGGTTCTGGGCTGTGATATAGACTCTGCTGGTGGCAAGGTCACGGACGGGATGATTGCCACCCCTGTGCCCGAACTTCAGCTTAAAAGTCTTAGCCCCAAGGGCACGGGCGATAAGCTGATGTCCAAGGCAGATGCCCATTGTTGGTTTCTTGCCTAAAAGCTGTTTCACCGTTTTCTCTGCATAACCAAGTAAAGCCGGGTCGCTGGGACCGGGGGAAAGGATGATACCGTCGGGGTTTAGCTTCAAGATGTCTTCAGCCGAGGTAGCAGCTGGTACGGTAGTCACTGAACAACCAAGTCGGCTCAGAATGCGCAGGATATTGTATTTAACACCAAGGTCAACTACCACAACAGAGCAGGCAGTAATTGTCCTATTTTCTATGAGTGCTGATTGCCATTGATAATGCTCATGAGTACTGACTTCTTTAACGAAGTCAGTGGTGTCATAGCGGGGCAGTTTCTTAAGCTCTTTCATAGCCTTTTGAGGTGTCATTTCGGAGGTGAGGATGCCCATCATTACTCCGACTGAGCGGAGGTGGCGGGTTAAAGCTCGAGTATCAACACCGCTTATGCCGGGGATACCGTAAAACTGTAGAAACTCATGCAGAGTCTTCTGACTCTGCCAATGGCTAGGTATGGAGCAGTATTCTCTAACCACGAAGCCCCTCACCTGTATTTGCTTTGACTCAAAGTCTATGTCATTGATGCCGTAGTTGCCAATGAGAGGGTAAGTGGGGACTAAAATTTGTCCGGCAAAAGAGGGGTCGGTGAGCATTTCTTGATAACCAGCCATACTGGTATCGAAGACCACCTCGCCATAGGTGGTGACTTCAGCACCAAAAGACTTACCTTCATAAACAGAGCCGTCTTCAAGAACTAAGATTGCCTTCTTGCCCATCATTTCTGTTTTACCTTAACTGAATCATCCTCATAAACTATCTTGCCGCTAACTACGGTTGTCATTACTTTGCCTTTGAACTGGTAACTGTTGAAGGGAGTATTTTTGCCCTTAGAAACAAAGTCGTTAATGTCCACATTCCATTCTTTGTTAAGATCAATAATAGTGATGTCAGCCCGAGTGCCTACCTTTAGAGTGCCCAATTCTCCGAACTTTGTGCCTATAATCTGGGCTGGTGCGATAGTTAGCTTGGAAATCAAGGTTACCAAATCCAGCTTGCCTTCGTGAACCAGGCTCATCAAGCATCCCAGAGCTGTCTCCAGCCCACTGATACCAAAGGCAGCCAGCCCAAACTCGCACATTTTGTCTATTAGAGTATGAGGGGCGTGGTCAGTAGCGATAGCATCAATTACCCCTTCTTTTAGCCCTGCTATTAGAGCATTAATGTCTTTCGCCGTTCTCAGTGGTGGATTGACCTTGGCATTAGTATCATAGGTAATGGGAGATGAGAGTTGTCTACCCATAACTCTTTCCTCTGTTAGAGCGAGGTGGTAGGGGGTAACTTCAGCCGTAACAGAGATCCCTTTATCTTTAGCTCGTCGGATAAGGTCTACTGAACCTTCGGTGCTAACATGAGCAATATGAAGTCGGGCTCCGGTCAATTGGGCTAAGGCTAAGTCCCGGGCTACCATAATCTCTTCAGCAGCGGCGGGCATTCCTTTTAGACCAAGACGAGTAGCTACCCAGCCTTCATTCATGAGTCCGCCATCGGTTAAAGCCTTATCTTCGCAATGGTCAATAACTACCAGACCGAGGCTGGAACTATAGTCCAAGGCATGGCGCATAATCCGTGAATTCATTACTGGGTTGCCATCATCGCTGAAACCGATGACTCCTGCCTGGGCTAAATCATTCATCTCTGCCAGTTCTTCGCCTTTTCTGTTTTTGGTGATACAGCCTATGGGAAAGACGTTGACAACTCCTTCAGTCTGAGCCTTGGACTTGACATAATCAATGGCAATCTGATTATCCAGAGGGGGATTAGTATTAGGCATACAGCAAACGGTGGTGAAGCCACCTTTAGCGGCGGCTCTTGTACCGGTGGCGATGGTTTCTTTTTCTTCGAAGCCTGGCTCGCGAAGATGACAGTGGAGGTCAATAAAGCCGGGGCAGACCACCAGACCGGTAGCATCAAGGACAGGAACACCTGGGGAGGGTATTGAGCCTTTATCACCGAACTGAGCTATCTTGTTTTCAACAATAAGGAGGTCGCCAATCTTATCCAGTCCCTGACTTGGGTCAAGGAGGCGTCCACAGGCAATCAAAAGTGACATTGCCATAATCTTATCCCTTCTTTGCAAGTATATGAGCATATTGGCTGGGAGAGAATCCTCTTTGCCTTGCCTCCTCTTCTGAGTCGAAAATTATTAGATGCTCCGACTTGATTTCCTCCAACACGAAGCTGTTAGCACTATGGTATTTCTTGTTCCCTTCTGAACTGGCGACGTATGGAGGATGGCTTTCGTGCTCGCAGTAGATACACCTTAAAGTTAAGGGTTTTGTCGCTGTTATTTTGAACTCGGGCACAATATACCGTCTTTCGGTTTCTTGTGCTGATACGCAGTTAGGATTGCGACATTTGACTGCGAAATAACGATTGTAAACGGGATAGTCTGTCTTTTTAGCGAAGGATTGTTCTTTCTCCTCAGGAATATTTACCTCCTTAGCTCCGAGTAAGAGAGTTATCAGAGCCATTCTAATGGGTACTCCACGCGCTGCCTGTTTGAAATACATACTGCGCGGGTCAGCATCTATATCATAAGTAAGTTCAAGAATACGGGGCAATGGATGCATAATAAGTGTTCTATCAAGTTCCTTTCTTTTGAGGAGTTTCTTATTGACTACTGGGTAATGCTTCTCCAATTCTCGCTCTTCTCCCATCGGTGCAAGTCTCTCCTTCTGCAGCCTGGTAACATAAATGGCATCAACTCCTCTCTTCAGCTCTATTTGAATACTAATGTCAGGTATCATTGTGAGTTGATGTGGTCTACTTGGTGTTATGTATATGGCATCTAAAGGAAAGAATTTTTCTTTGACTGATTGATTTAGTTTTTCCAGTTTCGTCAGTTTGCCTCTATACTCTGTGCTCAGCTTCGTTACAACATGCTCCGGGAGCTCAAGACCTGGTCCAGAGCGGAAAAGGATGGTCGCACCATGCCTCGCAAGTGCATAAATTAGGGAATGCACTGTTCGCCCATATTTTAAATCGCCCCATACGGCAATTTTCAAACCCTCGAGATTTTTTTTCTCCTTCGCAAGTGTATAGAGGTCACATAGAGTTTGGGTTGGATGTTCATGACTCCCGTCGCCAGCGTTTATTACCGGAACACCGGCATAATCAGCAACTACTTTGGCTGCTCCCTCAAATGGGTGTCTGACGACGATGATATCTGCGTAACTTCCCACTACTCTTGCCATATCAGCAATACTTTCACCCTTGGACAACGAAGTTGCTCCTATTTCTGTTGCCGATATTACGCTACCTCCCAGTCTGTGCATCGCAGCCTCAAACGACAACCGAGTCCGAGTGCTTGGTTCAAAAAACAGACTAGCCATGATCTTGCCTTGACATACATTAGACTGTTCATTCATTGAATCTGACATTTCCTCTGCCAAAGAAAAGATTGCCTCAATTTCTTGGTTGGAAAGGTCATCTATGGTTATAAGGCTTCTATTTACTAAACTCATCATTGACTCCCTAATAAAGCAAATATACTATTTATTGCTGACAAATTATCGCTTGTCCCCATTCTTTAGAATAGCTACCCCATCACTACCGTCTACTTCTTCTATGTAGACCTGTATCTCTTCGGAATGGGAAGTCGGTATATTCTTGCCTACGTAGTCAGCTCGGATAGGTAGTTCACGGTGACCACGGTCAATAAGAACAGCTAACTGAATAGATTTAGGTCTTCCCAAGTCCACAATTGCATCCATAGCAGCGCGGATGCTTCTTCCTGTGTAAAGGACGTCATCAACCAAGATAACCTGTTTATCGGCGATATTGGTGGGGATGTCAGTGGGCTGGACAATGGTTTTCAGATTCATAGATGAGAGGTCATCCCGATAGAGGCTGATATCTAAAGCACCTACAGGGATGCTCACTGGCTCAAAGCTTTGAATAACTTCAGCCAATCGTTTAGCGATGGGGACACCTCTGGTTCGAAGTCCCACAAAAATGAGGTCTTCTGCCCCCTTATTCCTTTCCACAATTTCGTGAGCAACACGAATCAAGGCACGTCGTATATCTTCTTGGGACATAACAATCTTCGGGGGCATTAAAAAACCTCCTGCCCCGAACTGGCAAGAGGTTTCTTAAGGGAAGGCTCCTGTAATAAGGAGCTAACGATATTAATTTGTGTCATATTCTCCCTTGCCAGCCTCACTGGACTGACTTAAAGGCTCTTGAATTTCCTATATTTTAGCACGGCTTGTTTGGTGATGCAAGTGTTTTTTGGTTTTGAGCAACAAAATTTTCCTAATAGCCTTCTGGTAGAAGGAACAGAAATACCTTATAATTAAAAAACATATGTCCCGAAGCCAAGTTAGTGCTGATTTGGTCAAGATTAAGGAAGGTTTAGGTTCCTTCCCTGAAGCTGTAGTTAATCCTCCGTTTGTGGTGGTTAGTGGTTTACCGGGGACGGGTAAATCTTTTTTCTGTTGTCGTCTTGCTCAAAGAGTGCCCTTTGTAATTTTGGAAAGCGATGCTCTGCGTAAGAAGTTATTCCCATCTCCCAATTATGGTGCTGAAGAAAGTGCCCGGCTCTTTTCGGCATGTCATCTTCTTATCGCTGAACTTCTGGAGAAGGGGATACCAGTCATTTTTGATGCTACCAATTTATCAGAGCGACATCGGGAACATCTTTACCGTATTAGTGACAGTGCCGGTGCCAAGCTTATCCTTGTCAGCATTGAGGCACCGTCCAGTGTGGTACATCAGCGGCTTCAGGCTCGAAAAGAAGGAGCCGAGCCTCAAGATAAGTCCGATGCTGGTTGGGAAGTCTACCGAAGGATGAAAGACGATGCTCAAAAAATCCGCCGCAATCACTTTGTAGTGGACACTTCTCGGGATATTGACCCGGCTATTGATAAGATAATGCGAGCTATGAGGTGAACAAGCTACGGAAGTCTTTTATTCCATAATGGGGTGGGATAAAATAATGGGAGTTCCTACTTTAGCTAAATTACAGGAACTTGGGATTGATTGGGTGACCGAGTCAATGTCCGGCAAAATCTGAGGTTTGCGACACTCTGCCTTTGTCCTAAAACTGGAAATTTGTCTTAGTATTTTAGGAGGTCAAATTGCAGGTTAAGGTTGTTGCTAGAGATATCGTTGAGACTGAGGCTGATGCCATTATTGTCAACCTTTTCGAAGAAGTAGAGCACCCGGGAGGTGCTACCGGTGTTGTAGACAAGGCTTTAGATGGAGCCATCACTCAGCTTATCAGTAAAGGTGAAATAAAGGGCAAGTTTAAGGAAGTTAATATAATTCACACCCTGGGCAAGCTTCCAGCAAATAAAGTAGCTGTTGCTGGTCTGGGAAAGCAAGCAGAACTCACCGTTGATAAAATTCGTGGCATAAGCGCTGAAGTCTGTCGAGCCCTCCAAGAACTCAACTGCAGACGGATAGCTACCATAGTGCATGGTGCTGGGGTGGGTGGTATTGACCCTGAAGCCTCGGCTCAGGCTATAGTTGAAGGTAGCCTTTTAGGACTTTATAGTTTCCGTCGCCACATGACTAAAAAAGCTGAACATAGTGATATTGAAGAAATGCTGATCGTGCAACGAGATGAGAATAGGCTGGAAGTTATAGAAAAGGGATGCCGAAAAGGCAAGATAATTGCTGAAGCAACTAATATGGCTCGTGACATGGTTAATGAGCCAGCCAATTATATGGCGCCTAAAGACATGGCAGAAACAGCGCGAAAAATGGCTAAAGATTATGGTTTGGAAGTAACTGTATTAGAACGGGAGGATATGGAAAAACTGGGTATGGGTGCTCTCTTGGGAGTAGCGCAGGGTAGCCGTGAGCCACCGAAATTGGTGGTGCTAAGTTATAAAGGAGATAAGTCCTCAAAGAATATGCTGGGTTTTGTGGGTAAAGGCATAACCTTTGATTCCGGAGGAATTTCTCTCAAGTCCCCAGAAGCTCTGGAGGAGATGAAAGGTGATATGGCAGGTGGTGCCACTGTTATGGCAGCATTGGCGGCTATTGCCCAGCTCAAACCTAAGGTTAATGTAACCGTTATTGTGCCAGCCACAGAGAATTTGCCAGGTGGGGGTGCCCTTAAGCCCGGCGATATTCTGGCAGCCATGAACGGCAAAACCATAGAAGTGGTGACTACTGATGCCGAAGGGCGACTTATCCTTGCTGATGCTTTATGCTATGCCCGAAAGCAAGGTTTAGCTCCCTTGATAGATTTAGCTACCTTGACAGGGGCTTGTCGGGTAGCTCTGGGTGATGTCTGTGCTGGCGTTTTTAGCAACGACCAACAGTTAATGGATAAGGTTATCAAAGCTGGTTCAGAAGCTGGGGAATGTCTCTGGCAAATGCCTATGTACGAGGAGTATAAAGAACAGAATAAGAGCGAAGTTGCTGATATTAAGAACTCTGGGGGCAGGTATGGTGGGGCTATTACTGCTGCCTTATTTTTGGCTGAATTTGTAGAGGATACACCTTGGGTCCATATTGATATCGCTGGTACATCCCTAAGTGAAAAAGAAAAGACCTATACACTAAAAGGGGCTACTGGATTTGGAGTGAGGACTCTGGTCAATTTAGCTCTGGCTTTGGCTGAAGAAAAAAGTTAGCTAAGCAAACTTAGTAGTGAGATGAAGTAATGAAAGTGAAATGGTTAGGTCATGCTTGTTTCTTGATTGTCTCTGATGAGGGCATAAGAATAATTACCGACCCTTATCAGGTGGGTAATGGAATTAATTATGCTCCTGTGGATGAGAGTGCTGATATTGTGGTACTCACTCATGAACACCATCTTGACCACAGCAATGTGAGAGCGGTAAAAGGTAAGCCTGAGGTAGTCAGAGGGAGTGTTGTAAAAAAGGTCAAAGGGATTGAGTTTAAAGGTATTGCTACATATCATGATGAAGCTAAAGGGGTGCAGCGCGGCACGAATACCATTTTTTGCTTTACCGTAGATGACATAAGGTTATGCCATGCTGGTGACTTAGGACATGAGCTTACTACTGAGCAAGCTTCACAAATTGGCAAAATAGATGTGCTATTTCTACCAGTGGGTGGCTTTTATACCATTGATGCTAATACTGCGGGAAAGGTTGTGGATACACTTAAACCAAAAATTACTATTCCCATGCATTATAAAACAGTGAGATGCGATTATCCCATTAGCGGCGTTGACGATTTTCTTAGAGGAAAGAGCAATGTAAAGAGACTGGACTCCGGTGAGTTGGGGTTGGCAGCAAAGGATTTACCATCAGCCGCCCAAATCATAGTTTTGAAACCTGCCTTATAGGGCATGTTGACTAAAGTGATAAAATATAACAAATAACGACGGAAACGGAGATAAAGCGTCAGCCAAGACAAATTAGCTTGGACTGTTATTATTCTTTCAGGTGGTAGGGGATTGCGGTTTGGGCGGGACAAAGCTCTGGAAAAGATTAACGGGCAAAGCCTGATTGAAAGAGCCATAGACCGTCTCTTGCCTCTTGGTCAGGAGATAATTGTGGTTAGTGCTCAGGAACAAGTTTCGTCCCTCACCTGTTTGCTTTCTCCATACACAAAGACGAGGATAGTAGTTGATTATTATCCAGGTAAGGGACCTCTTGGAGGTGTTTATACTGGACTGAAGGCAGCTGATACGTTTTATAATTTGGTTGTGGCTTGTGATATGCCTTTTCTCAATCTGGCTCTTCTACATTACTTAATTTGCCTCGCTCCTGGTTTCAATGTAGTTGTGCCTAAAGTCGGAGGTATGTTAGAGCCTCTTCATGCTGCCTATTCTAAGGATTGTTTGAAGGTGATGGAGAAATCGTTACGAATGGGTTGGTTCCAGATAGCTAAAATTTTTGCTCTGGTCAAAACCCGTTATGTCTTGGATGAGGAAGTGGATAGGTTCGACCCGGAGCACCTTAGTTTTTTGAATATCAATACCGCGGCTGACTTGCAAAGAGCTAAAGCACTAATAATAGAACAGAATAAAGGTAGTAGCCTGTAAACAGGATGGGAAGATGATCAGCGTTGAAGAAGCTTTACATAAGATTCTTAGCTTTGTAGATGTCCTTGAAGCTGAAATAAAACCTATTACAGGATGTGTAGGTCAAGTTTTGGCAGAAGACGTGTATTCTGATTTTGATATTCCACAATTGGATAATGCTGCTATGGATGGCTACGCTGTGCAATTCAGCAGTATTATTGGGGCTACTCTTCATCAACCTAAGGTGCTCCATGTTATTTCAGATGAAATAGCTGCCGGCTCTGTTGCTGACCAAGAGGTGGAACTGGGTACAGCTATACGAATTATGACTGGTGCTCCTGTACCTAAGGGAGCGGATACTGTTGTCCCCTTTGAAGACACGGATGAAAAAGAACGGAAAGCTTCTGAAGTTAGCTTGAAAGAAATTGGTATCCATCGAGAAGTGGTGAAGGGTTCAAACATTCGCTGGGTGGGAGAGGATATCGAAAAAGGTAAATTAGTTCTAAGTAAAGGGAGACTGGTTCGCCCTGGTGAGATTGGGGTATTAGCCTCGTTGGGCAAAGCTACTGCTTCAGTGTTTCGACGCCCTGTTATAGCGATACTGGCTACGGGTAATGAACTGGTGGATGTGGGTAAGCCCCTTACTTCTGGCAAAATATACAATACCAACACCTATAGCTTGTCAGCACAAGTCTTACGCTATGGGGGGATACCCAAATTATTAGGCATTGCTCCTGATAATTTTAGGTTCTTAGCTGAAGCTGTGCATCGAGGCTTTGATTCCGATTTATTAATAACTTCGGGTGGGGTCTCGGTGGGGGATTATGATGTGGTCAAAGATGTTTTAGCTAAAGAAGGCGAAATCAATTTCTGGTCAGTGCGCATGAAACCTGGAAAGCCTTTGGTTTTTGGTATTTTTAGAGATAAAGCAGGGAGAAAAATACCTCACCTTGGTCTACCAGGAAATCCGGTAAGTGCTATGGTTACCTTTGAGCTTTTTGCTCGTCCAGTTATCTTGAAAATGATGGGCAAGACTAATCTGACAAAACCAACTATTAGAGCGGTGCTCAAAAGTACTATTGAGAACTTAGATGGTCGACGCGTCTTCGCTCGGGTAAAGGTCACTAAGGAAGAAGGTAGTTACTTTGCTATTCTCACTGGTAGCCAGGGCTCTAATATTCTAACTTCCATGGTTCAGGCTGATGGCTTAGCTATTGTGCCTGAAGAAGTGAAAATGGTCCAGCCAGGAGACGAAGTTGAAGTGATGATGCTAAACTGGGATGAATCACAAAATTGATGAAGGGAAAAGATGGTTCCAATTATCGCTGTGGTAGGTAAATCTAACTCTGGAAAGACAGGATTGCTGGAAAAATTGATCCCGGAATTGAGGGGGCGAGGTTACAAAATAGCTGTGGTCAAGCACATGGGGCAAGATTTTGAATTAGACCGTCCAGACAAAGATAGCTGGCGTCTGATGCAGTCTGGTAGTCAAGCGGTAATATTGAGTTCTGCTCAGAGGTTAGCTTTAATCAAATTAATGGAGCATGATGCTTCTTTAGAAGAATTGGCGCACTTTATTGGTGCTGACTTTGACCTTATTTTGACGGAAGGCTATAGATATGATAAAGCTCCCAAAATTGAAGTCCATCGAAAAGAATTAGGTAACGACTTGTTATGTCCTCCAGAGGAACTTTTGGCTCTGGTCAGTGATGAGAAAATGGATGTCTCAACCCCTCAATTTGCTGCTGACGATGTCAAGGGGTTGGCGGACTTTATTGAACGCAGGTTTCTCGGTAAGCATGAGAGTGAGATTGTTGTCTTCGCTAATGATAAACCTGTGCTGCTTAATCCTTTTGTTAGAGAATTCCTGATCAAAACCATATTAGGCATGATGTCGGCTCTTAAAGGCGTTGAAGAGATAAAGAAGCTGGATATCTGGTTTAGAGAGAAAACTAAAAGGAAACAATGATTTTTGAAGCTTCTAAGTTTATTTTTATACCGGAGCCGGCTGTGTCTCGGGCACGGCGGGTTTTAGTCAAACCTTGTGCTAACTATTCCTTACCTCACCCGGTAACTACCAGTCGGGAGACAGTACGCCTGGTCATTGAGGGTATTAGGCGGGTGAGCGATGCTGACATCCTCATCTTGGAAGGAACTCCAGACGGTAGTTCCGTCTACGAAGTATATAAAGCCTTATCCTATGATTTTCCGAGGGTGCTAATGCTGGATGTCAAAGATTGTATTTGGGTGGAGGTGGAGAACCCGCTATCTCATTTTTTTGCTATGCCCACTTTCTGGGTACCAAATGTGGTCTTGTCCAGTGATTATCTTATTAGTATTGCTCCGTTTAAGGTCTTTGGAGAGAGTGGCAACTTCAGCGTGATGAATCTCTTGAGTTTGCTACCAGTGGCGAAATATCGAGGAGAAGGCAGCGGTTGGGAAAGCCTCTATAAATTGGGAATACACAGAGTAATAGCTGACCTTTATTTCACTCTGCCTTTTGATTTGGGTATTATTGATGCTCGCAAAAAATTTATTGGGATTGATGACCCGACACGAGGTAAAGTAGAAGAATACGGGAAGATATTCGTCGCTGAACCTTATGAAGTCGATAAAGAAGCGTCAGATATAGCCGAACTTGAGATAGAATACCTTGAACTAATTGAAGCTGGTAAAGCTGAGCTTGAGGGTTAAGAGCTGTGAATGAACAAACAGCTGAAAAAACAATTGGAGAGGTAAGCTATTTTATTGACCTTGCTTACTTCGATAATGCAAATCGTTCCTTTGGTACTATAATTCGCAGTCGCCTTTGCTCTAAGTGTCAACAACGAATGGCTATTGAATTAGAAAAACAGACACCGGAAAAATTGTTATCCACGGTCAAGGATTGCTGCTCAAAACTTGCGGACTTTATTACTCCAAAAATGCCGGTTTCTGAGAAGTTGTTTCGAATTTTCTTAACTTCAGGTAACCGACCTTTAAAGGTGACTGAATTAATAACAAAATTGGCAGATTACTCCACTGGTTCCTTTTCTTTATCGGACTTAGCCTTGAGGCGCTTGCTGGACGGTGACCAATATTATGGCTTCAGCCAGTATTCAATATCTAATTTCGAAGTTGGGAAAGATTCCAGTATAGGGTAACCAGTTCACTTCTAATTTTTCCACCACAGCTTCAGGGGGACCTATTTCCAGTTGCTTGACTAACTTTTCCAATTGTTGCCTACTACCTTCGGCACGGACTTCAACATATCCCTCGGGAAGATTGCGGGTGTAGCCTTTCAAACCAAGGACTTTAGCCGCCCGAGAAGTGAAGGCTCGAAAATAGACGCCCTGAACATAACCGTAAACTATGACTTGAACACCAGCTAATTCGGACATTGCTCACTCCCTTTCTATTGGACCAGCCTAACCATGACTGGGCGGACCTTATCAAGACGGCTCAATCCAGCTTCATATGCCATGTTGATTGCCTCTACGAATTCTTCCCGACTCAGAGAACGTGCCAGTGAAGGTACTTCAAAAGCTTTATAGCATGGATGGTATTGAGCCATAACGTTAATATAAGTATTAGTTGAAATCTCCGTGGCTAAGAAATTTACTATTGCCTGTGTGCCAGCCAAGCCGTTAGGTAGCACTAAATGACGTACCAGAAGTCCCCGCTGGGCTATTCCTTCTCCATCAAGTTGCAGGTCGCCCATTTGGCGGTGCATTTCTTTAATCGCGGCTTTGTTTATTGACGGGTAATCTTTGATTCCTGATAACCCTTCGGCAATCTTGTCATCGGAATATTTCATATCGGGCATATAAATATCCACAATGCCGTCAAGAAGCTTTAGTGTCTCTGCTGAGTCATAGCCACCCGAATTATAGACTAAGGGAAGACGAAGTCCGGATTCTACTGCTACCTGTAGAGCTTCCAAGATTTGTGGTACGACATGGGTTGGTGAAACCAGATTTATGTTGTGACAGCCTCGCTTCTGGAGAGAAAGCATCATTCTGGCTATGTCTTCCTTCGTTACTTCGACGCCTTCTCCAAGCTGGCTTATGGAATAGTTCTGGCAAAAAAGGCATTTCAGGTTGCAATTGGTAAAAAAGATAGTCCCGGAGCCGTATTTACCCACGAGGGGTGTTTCTTCACCGAAGTGGGGTCCGTAGCTGGAGACCACAGCTTTGGCTCCAGTGCGGCATTTGCCCGTCTCCCCGACTAAGCGATTAACACCACAGGCATGCGGGCAAACTTGGCAACTCTCTAATAATGCCTTGGCTGCCTCTACCTGCTGCGCCAGCTTACCTTGATACTGAAGCTCCAAATAAGCTGGTTTCACATTATTCCTCAATCGGGGGCGGAGTCTTTTTACCTTTTTTAATTACCTCTACTGTTACTGAGGGTGTAAGGATAGGAGCGGTGGTTGCAGTTTTGGCAACCCCCTTTTTGGGCTTCTTTTTTTCTCGCCATCTATAATCTCTACGTCCCATAAAGAGTCACCTCGCTTTCATCTTCGGATATGAAGGTACTCTCTCAGACAAGTTTAGCAAAGGATTGCCTTATATGTAAAGAAAGAAATTTTGTTGTCATTGGGAGGAGCGTCAGCGACGAAGCAATCCAGCAGGGGGCAAGGCAGTGTTAGGAGACTACTTCGCTCTCAATGACGAATTGGGAATCGATGAACGTTGCCAGGCTGGTTATCTCTGACAGCGGAGCTGTTTCCAGGCTGACTGGGCTGCTGCCATCTCAGCAGCTTGCTTGCTTTTCCCTGAACCTCTTCCCAGTGTTTTATCTCCAAGGATAACTTCTACGGTGAAACTCTTATCGTGGTCTGGACCGGTAGCCTCTATCAAGTGGTATACAGGAGTCTGCTGATATGTAGCCTGGATGTACTCTTGAAGTAGAGTTTTGTAATTGGCAGTCATACCGTGTTCTCTTATCTTTTGAAGTTCTGAGCTTAGTAGTTTTGAGACAAAGTCTGTCGCTAATATTAGCCCTTGGTCGAGGAAAACAGCCCCGACGACTGCTTCCAGAGCATTAGCCAGGTTGCTCGGCTTCTTTCTTCCACCGCTAAGCTCTTCGCCTCGCCCCAAATACAGGTAATCTCCAAGTTTGAGAGATATAGCCAAACGAGCTAAAGTTTCTCGACAAATTAAGGAAGTTCGGATTTCTGTCAATTCACCCTCAGAAAGCTCGGGAAACCCTTGGTAAAGGATATTGGTAACTATGAAATTCAATATTGTGTCTCCCAAGAACTCAAGGCGCTCATTAGAAGGCAGAGGTAACTCTGGGTTCTCATTGATTGCGGAGCTATGGACTAAGGCTTGCTCCAAGAGAGATTTGTTGTTGAAGAGGATACCGAGAGTTTGTTCAAGAATATCAAAATCAGACATCACTATCAGGTAGTATAGCAAAGAGGCTATTTACCAACAAGGATTTGATTATCCCACCCCTATCAGCTAAACTTGTTGTTAAAGTTATTGAGGAATTATGAGGTCTAAAAAAGGTGAAGTGCTTTTTCTGCGGCAAAGACTATTTGACCCAAGAAGAGGTTATGAATTGCATTCTGAACCACGTCCGTGAGTCTCAAGAAGAGCAAGCAAAACAGTTACAAAGAACTTATTTAATGCTGATGGCAAGTCAGCTAACGATGGCTTCTTTAGCCACTCATTCATCAGCTCGGGACGTGGTAGAAAGATTCGGCGAGATTTATGAACTTTTGGAACGCCTGGCTCGGGAGCCACATGTTGCCGATGAAATTGAGAAGTGGTTGCGGGATAAAGGCGATGAAAGCGCTGCCTAAACCAGTTTAGACTTGAAATCTTTCCCTCTCTTTTGAGCAAACTTTTGCTTTCTGCCTGGACAATTTTTCTTGCCTCTTCATCCGTTAGGGTTTATGTTTTCGTCTGCCATAAACTTTGTGTATGACTAATACGTTATAAACAAGCAGCAGGACTAAGTTCCTACGGAAAGAGGTGACCTTTAGGTGGTTGTTATGTTAATTCTCCCAGTCTAAACTGGTATCACGTGAGGCTAAAATGATAAACAAAGAAGCTTTTGGACCACTAAAATTCATGGCGAAGTGGGACTCGATATTGGCTTCAGGTAAGCTATATCTGGGTATATTGTGTCTTCTCTCAAGCATATCAGGAATAGTGCTTAAGCTGTTTGAAGGGCAGACGACTATTTTGTTAGCTGTGTTTGGCATAATCCTGGTTAGCAACAGCCTAAGCGACAAACGCCGCAAGTTCTAAGCATTACCTAAGTTATTGTTTACCCCTTATTCCCTCCTTTAAATTAGAGGCGCGTCAATAAGACTCTTCCCTTTTTCTCAATCTCTGCCTTTTGCTGTTTTACTTTTCCTTAGCCCCATGGCTTAGTAGGCTTAGCGAGCTGAAAATGTCCAATGGGACACTGCACAACCGCCTTTGACACTTCTTTAGCTAATGATATAATCTAACCTTGCTGGGGAATCGTCTAGCGGTAGGACAGCGGACTCTGGATCCGTTAGGCCAGGTTCGAATCCTGGTTCCCCAGCCAGCGAAAGCTGCTCACATAAATGAAAACCTGTACAAACATAGCTGTTTAGGAGGTTAAAGCAATGGGGTATTACATACTGGACGAGTTGGTTAAGAAGGTGACAAAGGAAAAGAGCGACTTATCCCTCCAAAATGTGAATGGTGACTACCTTAAGATTCAATATTTTAATCACGAAGTAGACTGGCATAGTGAAGACCGTGATGAGTTCTTCGTATGTCTCGATGGGATAGCTAATTTCTCCATAGAAAATATGAATTACACCCTAAGAAAGGGAGACATAATAGTTATTGAAGCAGGAAAGAGGCACCGCGCTGCTTCTGCTGGGTCGGTTCTGCTCTCTATCGAACCGCATGAGCGAGGACGCTGATTTTGATGACCCTTTTCATTGTCTCGGTACTTTTGCACCTCTTCTGATATAATGTCTACGGCTAGTGTGGTAAGGATTTTGAAAGTAGCTCCCGCAATCCAGAGACTAAATCGGGGCGCAAAAAGTTCGATATGTGTCCCGAGTGCCCAGCCAGAAACGGGGCGCATTCGTCTAGGGGTTTAGGACACCTCCCTCTCAAGGAGGAGATCACCGGTTCGAATCCGGTATGCGCTACCACCTGCTTGCAAGAATTTAGCAAGTTCAGAGCATTTTTCATGAGGTAGCGCCCTAGTTGACGCCGCTTATTTTATAATATATCATTATGAACGATAAAGAATAGATTTGTCAGCTTACTGATGGGGGCTGTCATTGCGTTTAATTCATTTGCAGATCCAACTTATATTTGAGTATGAATTCCACTCCTACTCTGTGTCAGAACAGTTGTATAAAGAGCTTACGGGAAGAACTCCCCTCATAGTTGAACATTTAGAGGAACCAGGAGTAGTGATACGTTCCAATAAGAGAAAGGAACTGGTCGCTTGGGACAAAGATTCTTGTAGTGTAGTGATAGAATCAGAACTAGCTCCTAGTAAATGTTTTGGTAGGATGGTAACGCTACTCGAAAGTGTAAATAAGATTGCACCGATAGGTGATTTGTCAGAAAGGCGATTGATTACGCATTGGTTATTGCCATCAAACAGATACAATTTCAAGTCGCTTGAGCGCAGATATAGGGAAACTATGATGATTCAACAACCTATCTGGGGGAAAACAGTAGATTCTAGCGTCATACTAGACACTAGAATTGGAAACCTTACTCTGCATCATCAGAGCGGACCTATGAAACCAAAACAGCTACGAGAGGATTTCGCAATATTCAGACTGGATAATATCCCTAACTCATTCTTATTCTTGTGGGTTAGCATTCATAGCAAGAAAATGATAAAATATTCACCTACGGATATACGTGATTTTATGAATAGTTCTTTTGAATACTGTGAACATCACAGCAAGCTTTTTGAAAATATTTGGGGGGAGATGATATGACAAGCTGTCTGATGGAAAAACGTGAGCTTCTTAGAAAGTCAACAAGGAAAATCCGCCCACATGAACTAGAAACTGAAGAATTTGCGATTGAAGAGAAACCACAACCTATAGTCGTTAGAGAAAACAAGCTTGAGATAGATTCTAGAATCATAGAAACTGAGCGAGTATACCACTTTAATTTCCTTGATACCGATATGGTGCTCTGGAAATTGAAGGACGGAACGATTGATCTCTATCAAGTTGTCGAAGAACAATGACTCAACTACCGAATTTTCACATTGAACCACCTGTTAAATGGTTGAAGAACATAGAGAAACTGGATACAAGTGTATTCCCGATTTGTCATAGCATCGAGAGGGAATGGAAAACTCGTAAAGGTCTTTCAGTGAAAAAACATATAAGTTATGTCCATCACAGTGACGAGTGTAAATGGAGTATCTTAGTTATCGGGATTGACGAAGGTAAGGTTGATATTAAATCCTTTAGCGTCTAGACTTTGTTTCTTCATCTTAGTAGACCAGCGCGAAAGTCTTTTCAAAGGTTTTACCTTTTATACGGTATGCGCTACCAAGCTGATAACTATTTAGTCTAAGATTAGCTAATCTTTTACTTAGAATGGGGAACTTGTGAAGTTCTCTTGACCTTTATTATTTCTGCTAAGATACTTACGGCTATCTCTTCCGGGGTCTCGGCGCTGATTTCAAGACCAATGGGAGCATGCACCTTCTGCAGCACCTCTTTAGATATACCTCTCGACTGCAAATGGGAATATACGGTCTTAATCTTCTTCTTGCTGCCTATCATACCAATATAGAGGGCGTTTGTCTTTAGCGCCTGCTCTAAGACCATCTCATCGGAAAGATGTCCTCTGGTGACGATTACTATGTAGGAAGGCTCGTTTATTTCGAGCTGTGGATATACTGAACCAAAGTCCCGAACTAAAATTTCATCTGCCTCGGGAAATCTTTCCCGATTGGCGAATTCGGGGCTGTCATCAATTACAACTACCCTGAACTCTAACATTTTGCCTATTTTGGCTAAAGAAAGCGAAATATGTCCGCCTCCAAATATGTATAAGGTTGGTGGTGGACCAATAGGCTCGATAAAAACATCCATAACACCGCCGCATACCATACCTATTTCGGCGGCTTCCCTCCCAGTCAAATCAAAATGTAAGACCTTTGCTTTGCCTTCAGCTATCACTTTTATAGCTTCTTTGCATACTTCCAATTCCAAGCTTCCGCCACCTACTGAGCCCACGATTGTACCATCACTTTTTACCAGCATTTTTGCCCCTTGTTCCCGAGGAGTAGACCCTTTGGTCATGGTTACAGTGGCTAATGCGGCTCTCTCTCCTTTGCGCTTCAGTCTTATAATCTCTTCAAATATGTCTTCCATCCGTAACTCCTTGGCAGTGTGAGGATGGTGATGGTTTCTTGCCTGATTGAGACCCGACTCCAGTCTAAATTACTGGGAGTTCTTGAAGTACCGTCTTCTTCTTAACCTTGCCCTGATGGAATCTATTAATCTAGCTATAGGGTTTTTACTTCTGATAAGGGCATCACTCATCATGACTTTGTCTTGCTGGGGCTTGACGTAGCGAGGCTTGGTAGTAACCAAAACAAGGACAGCGAGGCAAAGAAGAGTCACAACGCTGATGAGGAACCATACCCATGCGCGGGTTGGTGGTGGTGCTGCTGGTCGCGATGGCTCTGTGGGTGGTGCAGGTATTGGCGCTGTCTCAGTTCGGAAGCAAAATATAGGGCTCCAGTCACTGGGGATTAACTTAGTAGCTCTGACCCGCCAGAAGTAATTAGTATCAGGCTCAAGCTCCTTGTCGTAGCTGTAAGCCGTTGTTGGTGTTTCGGTATCAACAAGAATTTTGGTCATACTGGAGTCGGAAGCTAATTGGAAATGGTATTTGGTAGTGTCCTTGAATGAGGTCCAGGAGAAAGAGACTGGTTTTATAGGGACACTTGTAGCATCGTTGGCTGGTGTCAATGGCATAGGTCCGATGTAAGGTGTGGTCACTCGTAAACCAGACTTGACGGTGAAGAACATGGTTGCTGACCAGGGGCTTCTTATTTCTTCACCTGTAACTGCTTCTCTAGCTCTGACCTCCCAGTAATAAGTATGACCGACTTCCAAAACTCCCGGTGGTAAAATATAGGCAGGTCCTTCCAAATCAAAGGGTACATGAAGTTCCTTTATTAGCGTCAGAGTAAACTCCTCATCCTTAGCTAACCAGAATTCGTACTTCCTTGTTTCGGGGAATTGCTGCCAACGGAAGTTGACCTCGACGCTCCGCCCGGTTGGTGGGTCAACACCAATGAGCTCACCGGGGGCGGGAGACAGTGTCCACGGACCAGCTACAGCCAACAAATCAGTATATGTCCAGAGACAACCTTGCTCGGCGGCGAAATCATAATCATTGTTATCTATTGCCCACAAATAGATATCAGTATTGCGGGAGGACTTTAGAGAAATAGGCTCATGGTTGAAGCAAACAGGGTAATTGGGGTCACCAGATTCTGGTAGTCCTACCGTCAGGTCGTCCCATTCCAGGGGTGGTGGCACGGGGGCGGTGGGGTACAGAGTCCGGTCAACACCGGTGTTGTCTGTCGAAATATCCCACCAGGCGCCATAGAAAACCCCCGCCTGCTGGGTCAAACCGTAAAAGGCTTCATTAAGTGGCTCCAGCTCTTGCCATGCGGTGCTTAGCTTTAGAACCCAACGGTAAATTTTGCCCCCGGTGGCATCACTGGCGGTATAGATAGTTATATTCTCGTGAAATTTATCGTCGCATAGAACGTGAATCTTACCGGGGACAGGGACCGCTTCAATCCGCTCAAATTCAATATGCTTGGCTAAAAAGTTAGCGTAAGCGACCCTGCCTTGTTCGGCATCACCAACAATAACCCATTCCTCGTCCGTCGGATTTTTCAGTGGGGTGGTGATAGTGTGACCGGAACTGAGGCAAGTGCCAACTTTCTCCTGCCATATCCAGGCACCGACCCCAGCCTTGGCAGTGCCTCTGTGAACCCAAATATCGTCAAGAAGGTAAACAGTAGTCTCACTGGCTAAAGTCAGGTCCGTTACTGGAGCGTTTGGCTGGGCATCATACCAATTTTGTCCTTGGTCCTGGGAGTACCAGACCGTGTCTGTTCCCGGAACTGCGAAGAAGATGAGCTCAGTATCCTCGACCCGAGGATCGAGTCTGAGTATTATTTCGTAATCATCCGGGTTCGGGTCCGGGTCATCTGGGGCAGTCTTAAAGCACAAGATGCGCTCCCAGGTTTGTGCTAATGGGTCGCTGGTGGTGCGCCAGATGCTATCAAAGTAGTCGTCATTCTGATTTACTGAAGCTAAGTACATAGTCTTACTATCGGTGGTGATGGCAACATCAGTGAGGAGGAGGTTATCAGGGGGTGGGGTCGGGTCAATTAGTCCAGTATCAATCAAGCTAATCTGGTTCCAGACTTTGGCATCATCCAGACTAACGGAGAAAGCAGATTCATCCCAGTCGAGACCGGTATCCCAATTAGCAGCAACAGCCCAGTCGGCAGCAGTGTTTACTGTAGCTGTACCTGTGCCACAGTATACTGTTCCACCATCGGGACTCCAGGCTATCTGGGCATTGGCATAGCCTGAACCGGCTCCCCCAGTGGGCTGCTTGAAGTTTGAAGGGCAGTCCCAGGTAGGAGAGGTTACTGTCGGATTAAAGGTTCGCCAGATATTGACCTTTGCTAATGAACTATCAGTTTTGGCTTCAGCGGCGAAAAGTCTACCGCTGTCTATGCTGCCGTAATAGGCAATGGAGCTAACGCCATTACTCCCCATGCCTGGAGGTGTTATGAAGTAGCGTGTGGTGTCGTCGATGCGGCAGACTTTGCCTTGTCTGTTGACGCCGTCAAAGTCGTAACTAATGTAAATTTTGGGAGGTGTGACAGTGCCATGGTTGCCACTATTGTAGTCGGAAGGCAGCTCTATATCGGACCAGATAATGTCGTCTTGTGCCACTGTTGTATCCAGAGTTATTGGAAAGGAAGGTGAAAGCCAGTCCCAGTCCGGGGTAGTAGTGGCAAGTTCTCTGCCAAAATGAAGGTAGGTGTTGGTTGTGTCTGAAGTAACCACGAGGAGAGTGCGGTCAATGTCATAACTGGGGGAAAAGCAGAGACTGGTGATGTCTTCGACAAGGTCGCGCTCATACCAGCCGATGAAAGTAGGATATTGCCTTATGTAAACCTTGCCGTTACTGGCTGCATCGAGTTTTCTGGTGCCAATGGCAATATCCCGATAACTACCTGTATCAGTGTAAAGCGGTGAGATAACAATATCGGCTATAGCAAAACCGGCACCAAGGGCAGGAACATTAGTGTCTGACCAAGTATCACCACCGTTAGTAGATATATAGACTTTTTGTCGGCTATCGGTAACCACAGCTATGAAGTCAGGGTCATCGGGTGCTATCGCTATATCCCAGGCAGGCAGAGTGGCGTCAGCATCGTCTAAGTTTCTGGTCATTTCATCTTGCCAGGTGATGCCAGCGTTGGTTGATTTGTAAATTTTGCCGTTGGGATAGGTACCGTCGCCTGGAATATCGATAGCATAAAAAGTTACACCATCTGAGCCGATAGCTAAGGCATTTATTTCTGAAGGACTGACAACAACTTTACCTTCGTCACTGGGGGTGTTCACAATATCCCACATCAGCTTTCCGGGGTCAGCGGACAAGGGTTTAATGAGGATGAAAGGGGAGAGACTACTTATAATTACAACACAGACCAGCCAGAGGCACCATATAGTCCGGCTTTTTTTCATGATATATATCCGTTACTCATATTTTGCTTTGCCTGAAGGCAAAAGTCAATACCTTTTATTCCTTCGTTAGCCTGCGGACATTTCCTTTTTTCAAAGTCTAAGAGGATAGTTGCCCGACCTTTTGACATCATCCAGCATAATCAGGTGTAGTCTGACTTGTGGGATTGCTGGAGAAAGCTAAACCACTGCCACGGCAGTCAAGAGCTGACCCGTACTTAAGTCCTATTCATACCCGTACTTAAGTTATATTGACATAACAAGACTTAAGATTTACAATCAGTTTAAGTTAAGTTTAGATAACTATGGAGATGATTTTATGGCTAAGACACAAGCGTTGTGGCAGGAAGCTAAAGTTGCAGACCTAATTGAAAAGATGTTATCCGGGGAGATTGTTGAAATCAAGCCTACTCTCAGTTTGTCCACGGAGTCTGGTTTTTCCTTCCCTGATATTGAGAAGTTGCTGGAGGCGACTCCAGAAACGATAGCCCAAACTCTCGAAAATCTTGCTGATGAGGGTATTCTGACAAAGAGATTCTCAGACAAAGTTTTACTTTGTCCTTACTGTCAGTCACCAAATTTACGCCCAAGTCTCCGTTGTCCCAAGTGTGGCTCAGGGTATTTGGATAAAGGACGGATTCTGGAGCATTTAGCTTGCGGCTATACAGGTGCTGAGAGTGAGTTTGTTAGTGTTGGCAAGTATGTGTGTCCCCGATGCAAGCGAGAGCTAAGGTTCTTAGGTACGGACTACCGGAGTTTAGGTATCAAATATGTATGTGGCAATTGTACTGAAATTTTCACCGACGCTATGTTCAAGTGGCAATGTCTGAGCTGTCTCTTGCTATTTGCTGAGCACGAGGCTAAAGAAATTCCTCTTTATACCTATTACCTTAATGAAGACCGGCGGCTGTGGTTAGGGTTTGAGCTGAAACCAAAAAGCAAGTTTATAGCCTTCATGGAAAGTCTTGGCTATGAAGTAACGGGAAAGGCTTCGCTCACTGGAAGGTCAGGGGCTGAGCACACCTTTGAAATTGTAGCCCGCAGAAATGACGGTCTATGCACTCATATTTTGGGTGTTGACACTATCATTACTGAACCTAACAGGGAAGTGAGCTTAGGAGAGGTTTTTTCCTTTGACGACAAAGCTTACGATGCTGGCATTCATGATAAGGTGTTAATAGTCTCCACTGGAATTTGCGCTGAGGCTTCAAGGTTTGCTGAACGCCAGAGGATAAAGGTGCTCACTATTAGTGACTTAGAAGTGCTTTTGAATTCGAAAAGGGCTCTAACTCGTAAACGAATTGACGCTCAGCCTTTTAAATTTGAAAACAAAGCCCAACTTATTCAGAAGTTGCGTGATTTAGGCTACAATGTTAAGGAAAAGGCTAAAGTCTGGGGTAGGTCCAGTATCGGATACATTTTGGATGTTTTTGCTGAGTGGGATGACAACATTATTAAGCATAGCATTGCTGTTGGGATTCTCACGGCTGCAACTGAGGTCAGTTTGGAGGAAGTAGCTTTATTTGATGCTAAGGCTTATGATGTGGGCATTCATGAAAAAATTCTTTTGGTAGCTCCAAAGATGAGTAAGGAAGCGGCGCAGCTCGCTCAAAGGCAAAGGATAAAGGTCTTTGAAGTTGAAGATGCGGCGAAGCTGACTTGATTTGCACTCGAGGTCTTCTTGAACTGAAGGGGGTTGGTAAACTTTGGATACAACTGAGAACACGGTAGGCAAGCTAATTGAACAGGCGATGTCAGGCGACGGTAAGTCTATAGATGGAGTTTCGGCTCAGCCTCGACTGAATTTACTGCGGCAACTTCCGACGCCAGAAGCTTTACAGTTGATACCTGAAAAATTAGCCCGTAAATATCAGGCTATTCCATTAATTGTTGACGGAGACAGCCTTGAAGTAGCTATGGCTAATCCTGAAGATGTTTTGGCTATTCAAGCTCTTGAGGCTCGTTCCAAGAAGCGTGTTGAGGCAGTAGCAGGCTCGGTATCTGATATTGTGGAAGCTATCGACTTTAACTACAAAGGCTTCGGTGAAATCACCAGACATTTAGATACCATAACAGTAACGCCAGAAACTGCTTTACCGAAAATGGTTGTGGAGGCTGGGGAGGATGCACCGGTAGCCCGGGCTCTCAATCTCATCATTGACGAAGGTGTCAAGGCTCGTGCCTCAGATGTACATGTTGAACCTGAAGAGAACAGGCTCCGCATCCGCTACCGTATTGACGGTACTTTGCATGATGTGCTATCTCTACCTTTGAGTATTCATCCGTCTCTTGTGTCTCGTATCAAAATCTTAGCTGGTATGAACATTGCTGATTACCATCGTCCCCAGGATGGACAAATTTCCTTGAAGGCAAGAGAGAAAGAGATTGACATTAGAGTAGCTACAGCTTACACCGTCAATGGTGAGATGGCAGTACTCCGACTTTTGGATAAGTCGTTAGCTGTCCTGGCTTTATCAGAGTTGGGCTTTTTCCCGGAAAGCCAAGAGAAATACGAGCAGTTGTTGCTGAGTCCCTTTGGTATGATTGTAATTAGCGGTCCTACTGGTGCTGGCAAAACGACTACGCTCTACGCCTCAGTGAATTCCTTAGACCGGATAGGGAGGCATATCGTTACTATTGAAGAGCCGGTAGAATACCACTTTGAAGGTATTAATCAAATCCAGGTTAACCCCCGAGCTGGACTTACCTTCGCCAGCGGTCTTCGGGCTATTGTCCGTCTTGACCCTGATATAATCCTGGTGGGTGAAGTTAGAGATACAGACACAGCTCGGATAGTTGTTCAGGCAGCTCTTACCGGACATTTGGTACTATCTTCCGTCCATGCTAACGAAAGTGTTGGTGTTCTCTTCAGGTTGATTGACTTGGGTGTGGAACCTTTCCTGGTATGCTCAGCAGTGATTGGTGTTGTGGCTCAGAGGATGGTGCGTCGAGTTTGTCCTCATTGTGCCCGTCTGACTACTGTTTCAATGATGGAACAGTCAGGTTATAGGAGGGAGGTAGGGGAGGAGCGCAAAGAATTCCTGGTTGGTGCTGGCTGTAGAGCCTGTGTCTATACTGGCTATTTGGGCAGGACGGGCATTTTTGAGATACTTCGTGTGAGTGATGAGATTCGACAAATGATTATGTCTGGAGCTACTGCACCTCAAATCCGAGCTCAGGCTATCAAAGAAGGGATGATAAGTTTGGCTAAGGATGGTATGCTTAAAGCTAAGGCTGGTATCACCACCCCGCATGAGGTTATTCGCAATGCTTATTTGGTTGATTAGACGACTGTGAGTGTTAGTTAAGAGGAAGGACAATGGACTACGCTTATATAGCCTATACTGAAGACAGGCGACTGGTGAGGGGTAAGATTTCGGCTGCTAATGAGCAGGTGGCTTCTGAGGCTTTATCTAAAGTGGGCTACCGACTGGTCAGCCTGAAGCCAGTGGTGTCCTTTTTGCCCAGCTTGAGGAAGTATCTCCCGGCTCGGGTAAAAGCTCAGGACATGGTTCTTTTCTCACGGCAATTAGCTCTGCTTACTGACTCCGGTGTTGGTATCATTCAAAGTCTGGAGCTCCTTGCAGAGCAAACCACAAACCAGAGATTGAGGCAGGTACTCAATGATGTAGTCGTTGACTTGCGTGGTGGTAGCTCTTTGTCGGCAGCCTTCGCCAAACACCCCCGAGTCTTTTCGCAACTCTACTCACGGATGGTAGCCGTTGGGGAACAGACTGGTGAATTGAGTATTATTCTTCGCTCTATGGCAGACTACGCGGAGCGGGAAGCAGCCGCTATGGCTAAATTAAAAAGCGCTCTCACTTATCCAGCCATTGTTTTAGTGTTAGCCATCGTAGTGGTATATATCCTGGTCAAAGTGGCTTTACCGCCACTAATGAATATATTCCAATCCTTTGGCACCCAACTGCCATTGCCGACACGGATTATGCTGGCGGTGGTGAATTTTGCCAATGCTTATGGTTTATACCTGCTATTGGCTGTAGTGGTTTTAGCTGCTCTCACTTTTCTCTATACTAGGACTGCTGCCGGTCGTTACCAGTTCGACAAGCTAATGTTAAGGTTACCGATAATTGGTCGCCTTATCTTGCTTACTGAGCTTTCCCGGGTCTGCCGTACTTTGTCGTTGCTATTCCGTTCTGGTTTACCTTTGCCGGAGATAACTACCTTGACCCGTCGAGTCAGTGGTAATCGGGTAGTAGCCACAGCCTTGGCTGATGTGGAGCAGGACATGATTAAAGGGGAAGGTCTGTCAACACCTATGTCCAAACATCCAGTTTTCCTTCCCCTAATGGTAGCCATGACTCGGGTTGGTGAAGAGGTGGGGAACTTAGACCAAACCCTCATGACCGTAGCCCAGAACTACGAAGTAGAAGCTGAGGACAGAATGCGGACAGCTTTGGGTCTGATTGAGCCAGCCATGATTATCTTACTCGGCGGCATGGTAGGTTTCTTTGCCGTGTCACTCATAATGTCTCTTTACGGAGTCCTTGGCTCCATGGGTTGAGGATGAAGGAAGTGATTCTATTGCTTGAACGTCTTAAGAGAAGACTAATTTCTGGGAACAATGAGTTGGGGATGACCCTCGTTGAAATCCTGGTAGCTTTAGCTATTCTGGGCATCACGGCTGTGGCTTTTCTCAGTGGTGCGGCTACTGCCTTAAAGGCAGTGATCATCACTCAGGAGCGGGTCGCCGCTGAAAGTCTGGCTAAAAGTGAGATTGAATATATCAAGAGCTTAGATTACGGGAGTCTTCCTACTGTCCCCTGGTCTTACGGGCTCCCGTCTGACCCTCCTGAATGGGACCTTACCCATGCTCTGCCGCCGGGGTATGACGGATATTCCATTGAAGTTGATGCTGAATTTACCTCAGGTCACACTGGTGCTGACGATATTCAGAAACTGATAGTCACGGTTGAAAAAGACGGGCGGCAGTTACTTGAGGTTGAAGACTATAAGGTGGATAGATGAAGAGATTAAGCAATTCCCAACAGTCATTGCGAGCGAAGCGTGGCAATCCGTGTTGCGAGCCCCGGAGGGCGTGGCAGTCGCAGGGGTTGCTTCACTTCGTTCGCAACTTCGGCTTCGACGCTAAAGCTCCTCGCAATGAAAAAATAAACAATCTCTGTGTGAAGAGAGGTGCGAAATGAGACAAATTATGCTTACTGCTGAACTAATAAAGGAAGAGGAGGGTGGTTACACAGTCTATTGTCCTGAATTAGACATTTATACCCAGGGAGATGATGTAGAGGACGCTATAAGGAACCTTAAAGAGGCTGCCGAGCTTCATATAGAAGAATTGGGCGTAGAAAACGTTAAATTGAAAGAAATACAGCGAAGGCAGATAGAAGTAGCAATGTGAAATGCCGAGATTACGCAGAATAACTGGAAAGGAGCTGGTGAAAGCTTTGCAGAAAGAAGGTTTCGAAATTACAAGACAAAAGGGAAGCCATGTGCAAATGACAAAGTATATTGACGACAAGAAGTTGACTTTTCCAGTCCCTGTACATGCTGGCAAAGCTATTAAGGAAGGCACTTTGAGGGGAATATTGAGAAAAGCGGACATTTCTATTGAACGCTTAGGAAAACTACTATGAGATTTTAGAGTGAGGAAAAGCTGATGGCTCAATTTAGTAATCATATAGGGGAGTCCTTGTGAAGAGACCTTCCAACAACTCTTTCCTGTCATTGCGAGCCTTCTCCATCCCTGTCATTGCGAGCCGAAGGCGTGGCAATCTCCATGAAAAGGGCTTTACCCTTGTCGAGATGCTTGTGGTTATTTCCTTGATTGCTATCGTGGTGGGTGGAGCAGCTGTGTCAATAGCTTCCATACTTAAGAGCACTGATATAAGTAATGCTCAGACCATCGCTTTGCGTCAGGTGCAGAATGTTGGTTTCTGGGTTACTCGTGATGTCCTCATGGCGAAGGAACCGGCAACTCTTGGTGCTGGCAGTGGATTTCCCTTATCTTTGGTGTATGATGACTGGGACGAGGGTTCTGGAACTTTCGTGGAGCGTACTGTTGAGTATGTTTTTGATGGTGATGAATTGCACCGAAAGCTCGATGGCGCTTCGCCTGGGACTCTAATTGCTGAGTATATTGATGTGGACTCTACCAGTTTTGATGTAGACCCGGATGATGAGAATAGGTATATACTCATTGTGAGAGCATCCTTTAGTGAAGTTTTTGCTGAGGCTTCTGTAGAAAGAACTTATGACATCAGCCCAAGACCTGATTCTTAATGGTCAAGGAGGTAGAAGATGAAGCTATTAAAAAGAATATGGCGAAATGAGACAGGAGTAGCTCTGCCGATAGTCCTGATCTTACTGCTTTTCGGTGGCTTTCTGGTAGCCCCGACTCTTATGTTTGTGTCCACAAGTCTAAATGTGGGTCAGATCGTTGAGTTAAGAACCTCTGGGTTTATGGCGGCTGATGCCGGTGTGGAGGACTGTCTTTGGGACCTGCTTCAGGAGACACCGGCACATTTTCCAGACCCACCACCTGTGCTACCAGTTAACTGGGCTTTGGCTGAGCAGGTAAATAATATGGATGTGACGCTGGAGTGGTCGGATTTTCTCGACCCTGCACCTTCCGGCAGAGGTAAATTGTACATCATTAAGTCTACTGCCGCTCTTGACGGGACTGAAAAAGGTCAAATAGTCGTTGGGATAAAGCTTACTGACACCTTCAGTTTTATCTTTGATAACGCTATTACGAGTAAGGATAAAGTAACCCTCCAACCCGATACCACAGTTGTTGGCTCAATTCAATTGCCCGATAAGGAGTACTTGGATGCGAAACCAGGTGCCGTCTATGATGAAGATGCAGTGATAGAAGAAATGCCGGCGGACTGGCCTGAAGTTGGACCAACTTCAGAGTTTTATCGCGGGCAAGTAACCTCCAGCGAATATACTTCTAATAAAATTAGCATCAGTCAGCTTGCTAGTCAAACAGTTGATGGATTATGGAGAAATGGCGATTTGACCATTAAAGATTCGGGTACCGCACAGCTTAATGGCACTATATGGATTACTGGTCAGCTCGTTATTAACCCTGGGTGTGAAATAGACATGAATGGTTTCAATATTTATTCCAACTTCACTACTCCTGAAAACAACCCTCAAAAATATGCGGTTGATTTTGGAACAGGCTCTTTCATCATAGGACCAGGCTGTGTCATAGCCAATGGCAGTGTTAATTTCCAGCCTACTCTGACGGCTCCTTCTGAGGTAGACCCTCTGTTTGTAATGTCTATTGAAAGTCAAACCTTTTTCCATCCCAATTGCACTGTATTTTATGGCTCTGTGGCTGGTGATGTGGAAGTGCAGTTGCAACCTGGCAGTACCCTCAACTGGGTTGACTATGACCAGGACTGGGAATTTCCAGTGGGTGACCCTAAGGTACTCATAACTAACTACAGTATTGAAAAATAAGTAAAGGTAGGAAGGAAGTTTACCTAAGATGAGCAAAACAAGTCGATTAATCTTAATCCTGGGCATCCTGGTGATTGGCTTTGTGTACCTATTCATGGTGTGGCGGGGGGAAATGGATACTCAGGCAAACTTGAAGAAGGAACTGACCTTAGTTCAGGATATATTGGCTAAGCCATCTCCCCCAGAAGTGACGGGTGTGGAGGCTAAGATTCAAGCTGCTGAAGCTGAGGTTAAGGCTGCGGAAGGTCTTTTCCCGAAGGTGGAAGAAAGCTTGGATATTACTGATAACCTGTTTAATCTGGCTCAGCAATCTGACTTAGAAGTAGTAGGTGTGTCTACCAATATCACTAAGAAAAACCTAAATAACATTGAATACCAGGTGATAAGCTTGGGTTTAGAGCTTGAAGGTCAGATGGGCAATATTCTTGGCTTTATTGCTAAGCTGGAAAAAGACTTACCTACAGGTGAGATAACCTCTGTCAGCCTCGAAAAGGCGAAGACAGTCCAGGAACTGGACAAGGGTAAAGTCGGAATTAATATTTACTGTCAAGGAGGAAGTTAGTGGCAAGGTTAGCCAGCATAGCTATTGAAGATACTGGAATCAAGTTGCTGGAGGTGGACGGCAGGGAAATAAAAGTAGCGGTTAGCGTGCCTTTGGAACCAGGCTTGGTCAAGGATGGTGTTGTTTTGGATAAACCAGGTGTAAGCAGCAAACTCAGGCAGCTACTGGAGACAAATAAAGTGACAAGCCGCAGGGTTATTGCCAGTATCAGCGGTATTCATTCTGTCTATCGGCTCATTGGTTTACCCAGACTACCAAAGGGGCTTTTGGCAGAAGCCGTGAAACGAGAGGCGGAAAGGATAATGCCAGTGCCTCTGGGAGAACTCCATCTTTACTGGCAAGCCATACCGTCTGCTCATGAAGAGGCATTGGTCTGCCTATTGGGCTTGCCTCGGGGCACTGTTGATACTTTGATGGATACCTTGCGACAAAATGGGCTTGACCCTTACATTATGGATGCCAGACCTTTAGCCATAGCCCGAGCTTGTGGCGCAACACGAGCTATAGCTATTAATGTGGAAGGAAGTGATTTTGATATCGTTGTCGTTATTAACGGCGTTCCTGAATTGGTGCGCAGCTTAGCTTTTTCTCGATTTGACCTTATTCCTCCCAGTAAGGCATCCGAAATAAAAGAAGAACTGGAAAGGACTATCCGATTCTACAATGCTGGTCATGAAGCAGCGCCAATAACCGAGGACATGCCGGTAATTATTGGTAGTGAGGCTGCGCTTGCCCAAATATTAAGTGAAGAACTACCTTATTCGGTCAAGCCTCTAACTGCACCATTGTCTTGTTCCCGGGAGCTTAACATTGGTGACTTTATGGCTAATGTCGGTCTTATACTTAAGGAGCTAAAAATTGACCGAAGTTCTCTGCGGCTGAACTTGAATGCTCTACCTGAAGTCCATCTCCCGAAGCCAGTGCCTATCTTTCCCATTATCTCCTGGTTGTTGGTTGCAGCTACTGTTTGTCTCTTGGCATGGTTCGGGCTTACCACCCGTGAGGCTATTGCCAGGACTTCAGCTCTGAAGGGAGAGCTAAGTCAGGCGCAGGAGCTAATGAAGGCTCGCCAAATTGCCCCCAAGGAGGTTAGCGAGCTGGAGGTTAAGCTGAAAGAAGTCACCGCAGTCAGGGATGGCATTCAGCGAACTTTGACTGACCTGGAACAGCAACGGGCGGAAGTCGGCGGTGATTTAGGTAAAGCTATAAGTCTTCTACCGAGCAATGTCACACTGAATGGTTTCGAATATGCGACCACACTGACGATAAAAGGCGTCGCGCCAGATAGTGAAACCATTTCCGACTATGCTAAGAGCCTGAGAGACAGTGGTCGTTTCTCGGAGGTGACGGTTTCTTTCAATACTACTGGTTACCATGAAGTAGCCTTTACTCTAACGCTGAAGTAGGATTTTATATAAACTTTAATTTTGCGTATGGGAGTGGGATAAAATGGATATTCAAGCTATGCTTCGTATGGCTCGGACCCGCAAGGCATCTGACCTGCATCTGATTACTAATAGCCCGCCTTTGCTGCGCATTGATGGTGCCCTCCATGGCGTAGGTGGTTATGCCAAACTTGCTCCTGAGGAGATAAGTGAAGCCCTTTTTCAAATAACTACACCGGAACAACGGGAAGCTTTCTTCCGTCAGATGGAGTTGGACTTTGCTTATTCTATACCTGGCGTTGGCAGATTAAGGTGCAATGCCTGCCAGCAGCAGGGCTCCATCAGCCTTAATATTCGTCTCCTTTCCCCGGTCATCCCAACTGTAGATGAGCTGGAACTGCCTCGGATACTCAAAGACCTGATAATGAGACCAAGAGGGCTGATTATTATCACCGGTCCTACTGGCTCAGGTAAGAGCACGACCTTAGCGGCAATGATTCAGCATCTTAATACTCATGCGCACCGCTATATAATCACTGTCGAAGACCCTATAGAGTATGTCCACCTCAACCTGAAGTCTGCAGTCTCCCAGCGGGAACTGGGTAGTGACACACTATCTTTTGCCCATGCCTTAAAGCATATTCTGCGTCAGGATCCGGATGTTATCCTGGTGGGAGAAATGAGAGATGTGGATACTGCGGCGGCTGTGCTCAATGTGGCTGAGACCGGGCATCTGGTTCTATCCACTGGTCATGCCCCAAGTGCTCCCCAGTCTATAGAGAGGATTGTTGACCTCTTCCTACTGGATGAGCGTCCTTTAGCCCAAGCCAGACTGGCTTCCATTTTAGTGGCTGTCTTATGTCAGGTCTTGGTACCCCGGGTGGGTGGGGGTAGGGTAGCTGGTGTAGAAATCATGCTGGGTACTCCAGCAGTGAAAAACCTCATCCGGGAAGGCAAAACATACCTTTTACCCAATGTCATCCGTACCCAAGCTGAGTCAGGCATGCAAAGTCTGGATGAGGCTCTGGTTGGGCTTTATCTCAGGGGGACTATTGATTGGGAAACAACCTTAGCTTGGTGCCAGGATGAGGAAGAAGTCAAGAAGTTGGTTGGTGGGATCAAGGTAAGGTAGATTAGTAGTTAGTCGCTGCCACCGCACACACAACCTTCAGGTTTGTCTGAAGCATCGCTCACGTAACCGCCTTGACCAATATTTTCATCAGTCCATGCGTATTGAAGTTTTCCGGTTAAATATGTTTTTGCCTGCTCCAGGTTGGGAATGACGCCATTGTTTTCTGACATGTAAGCTTTGACAGCAGTTGATAAGTTATGCTTTTCCACACAGTAAGACTCGCAGGCGCCTTTACCAATAAACTTGCCCACATTGAGAGCCAGGAAAGCAATAAGGACAGCCAGTATACCTATTACTACCAATAGCTCAATGAGGGTGAAGCCCTTCTGTGTTCGGCAGGATACTGAGTGTGGCATTTTCATGCTCTGTAAGTTAATTCCTTCCTGTTCGTATTATGAAATATGCTGCCATATTATCAAGTGTGGCTCTAAATTTTAACTGAGCTGTGTTCTATAAGGGGATTTATTTGCTAAAATTCTTTTGTTGTCTAGTTAAACAAAAGAAAGGCAAGCCATTTGGCTTGCCTTTCTTTGTGGACAGCTTACTGCTCGAATGAAGTGTCCACTGCCATCTGCTGGGCTATGCTCTCGCAATCACCCACCAACCTCATGGACCAAACTTGGCGCATAGCTTACCACCGGGACCAGCTGTCTGAGTAACTTTGCCATCAGCGTCCCATGAGTATGTCCCCGATACCGTTCCGGTTAGGTATGGCTGTATAGCGGCTATATTAGCAGGTATTGCCCCGCCGTTTTCTGCCATGTAGGACAATACTCCAATCTGTACCTGGTTGGCTTCAACGCAGGACGCTTCCTCAGCCCCCTTACCGATGAACTTACCGACATTGAGAGCCACCACGGCGATTAGGACAGCGAGGATGCCAATCACCACCAGCAACTCAATTAAGGTGAAGCCCCCCTGCTTCCGATGTAAAGCCCTGAAAAATCGCTTCATTTCTTGTCACCCCCCTTTTTGTTTTGTTTTGCAACTCTCGACCTGAGTTTTTGGTAATTTTGTTTTATATTAAGAACTTGGTTCACCTCCCCTTTTGAATTACCCAAAAATCCTGACTAATCCTCACTGTTACTGACTTTAGTATCTTACATCTATGTCAAGTAGTAAATAGTCCATTAGTCATTTTTCTGGTTAGTAAAAAAGTACTATCCTCTTTCTCAACCTATTAAGGGAAATAGTCACTTTCGCTTCATTCGATTCTTCCTCATTATATTATAAGCTCCCCTCGGTTACAGACTGGTTAAGGAATGCTGAAGAAGGTAAAGAAAAAGTTACAAATAAGTTACAATTTTGTAAAGAGGCAGTCCGCCCATGTTATTGCAGGACTGAAGCCCCGAAGCAATCTCAGGGAATATCTGGTCTTGCCAGGAAGTAGCCAACGCTGGGTTTGGTGAGGATAAGCTGAGGGTGGCTTGGGTCGTCTTCGAGCTTTTCGCGGAGGCGTCGGATATGGACTTTGAGGCTATCGGTAGCCCCGGGATAGTCTACACCCCAGACGGCTTCAGCCAGGCTGGAGTGAGTTACTACTTGACCGGCATGCTTCAGGAGATGATGGAGGATGTGACCTTCGGTACGGGTAAGGCTTATCTTTTTTTGGTTATGGAGGACCTCATGCGTAGTAGGGTCAAAGCACAGTGAACCCCAGACCAGGGGTGGCTGTGCCTCTAAGGGACTCCATCGGCGGAGTAAGGCTTTTGCCCGTGCCAAGAGTTCAATTTGACGGAAAGGCTTTACGATATAGTCGTCGGCTCCCCATTCCAGCCCTTTCACCACATCGGTTTCCTCGGCTCTTACGGTGAGGATGATGACTGGGATGACGGAGAAGAGACGAATTTGTTTTAAGACCTCGAAGCCGTTTATGTCGGGGAGACCCAGGTCAAGGATGACGAGGTCAGGAGCTTCTTTTTCTACCAGCTGTACACCTTCGTCTCCAAGGTGTGTGGAGATTAGTTTAGCCTCAGGCCAGCGCATGCCAAAAGCTAAAGAGATGGCTTCTACTATTCGCGGGTCATCCTCAATGATTAAGACCTTCATAATTCTCACCTTCGTTTTTAATACTTTTTTCGGGCAGGTTTTTGGTTTCCAAAGGTATTGAGAAGCTAAAGGTGCTGCCTTTGCCTTTTTGGCTTTTTACCCATATTTTTCCGCCCTGAAGCTCCACTAAGGTCTTGCAGAGCGCTAAACCCAATCCCAGCCCGCTGAAGCGCTCTCTGTTACTCTCAAGCCGATAATAGGGCTGGAATAATCGTTGTTGCTCTTCCTCTGATATGCCGGGACCTGTGTCCTCTACTTCTATGACTAAATAAGCAGCTTCTTTTCTGGCTTTTAAGGTGATTTTTCCTCCCGTAGGAGTGAATTTGCAGGCATTACTGAGAAGATTAAGCACAATTTGCCTTAGGCGATTTCCATCAGCTTGTGCTACAGGAAGGGAGGAGGGCAAATCTAAGAGGAGAGACTGTCCTTGGCTTGAGGCGATGGCAGCCATATCGTCAGCTGTGGTACGGAGAAGAGGCAACAGGTCCATGGATTGGAGTTTAAGCTGGAGCATGCCTATCTCGCCTCTGGCTAAGTCCAGAAGCTCGTCAACTCGGTCATTCATGGCACAGGCACCCCGGTTGATGTTTTTGGCTAAGCTCAGGAAAGGTTCTTCCCGAAGTTCGGTGACTAATAAATCGCTGGAAGCTAATATTGGAGTAATGGGAGTCTTCAACTCGTGTACTAAGGCTCTGGTGAATTCGACTCTCCTTTTCATTTGTATTTCCAGGTCCCGACGCAGTTCTGCTTCTTTTTCATAGGCTTTTTGTAGCTTTCTCTCAGCTTGTTTTCGTTCACTACCTATGACCCCTGTGGTTGAACCTATAAGAACAAAGGCTAAAGAAGTGGCTAAAACCGCTTCAGTGATGTGGGGAAGATATGACAGTGTGTGCGTAGCTCCGAGAAACAACCCCACCAGAAGCCCGCCCGGAAATCCCCACCAAAAAGCGGCAATAAAGAGGGGAATATAGAATAAGTGGGAATAAGCATCAGTAACGCCGAGAACTCTATGCAGGTAATATTCCAGACCCACACAAGCAAGAAGTAAGATTCCTACAAGTAACAGATGCCCCATATTCAACTTTCTGAGATTAGCTGCCATCCTTAACCCCCTATAAGCAGTTTGCTTTTGTTGTCGGACTTCAGTCCCTTTTGTTTCATACCTTGATTTTATTCTATAACAACTTATTTAATAAGGCTACACTTTTTCTCCGAATTATATTACAATCCGCTGGCGTGATAGCATTGTTGTTTGGCTTTGTCGGTGCTGTAGTTGGCAGTTTTCTTAATGTGTGTATTGACCGCTTGCCCTTGGGCATGTCTATCATTTCACCAGCATCCCATTGTTCTTCGTGCCAACAGCGCTTGGGGGTCAAAGACCTTATCCCGATATTCAGCTATGTGTGGCTCAAGGGGCGCTGTCGGTACTGCCAAGCACCAATACCATACAGACTATTATGGGTGGAGCTTGGTACGGGAGCTTTGTTTGCCTTTCTTTATTGGCATTATGGTCTTAGCTGGCAACTTCTTATCACTATCATCTATTCTTGTTTATTCATTGTTCTTACAGTCATTGACCTGGAACATCACATTATCCCCAATAAGATAGTCTACCCGGGGATGGCTCTGGCTCTAATTTTGTCAGTGGTAACTGAGCCAGGGATTGTTAAAGCTGCTATTGGTGGTGGCATAGGCTTGGTGTTGCTGCTTTTACCAGCTTTGATTTACAAAGGGGGTATGGGCTTTGGGGATGTTAAGTTAGCCGGGCTGGTGGGTCTGGTTACTGGTTTTCCCCTTGTATTTGTGGCTTTGTTTTTGGCTATAATTGGGGGTGGGGCGTTGTCGGCGATTCTGCTCCTGTTGAAAAAGAAACGATGGCGAGAGGGTATCGCCTTTGGACCGTTCCTGTCTTTAGGAGGGATGGCAACCTTGTTCTGGGGTAAGGGTATTGTCAATTGGTATTTGGGGTTATTTTGAGCCTCGGCTTGACTTTTGTTTTAGCTTTTTCTATACTGACAGCCCAATAAGGGGTTCCCCATCACGATTTATTGCTCGAAGCTGAGGTAGAACTCAAACAAAATCTGTGATGGGGTGAAAAGTTAACCGAGATTTGGTTTATTGCCCGAGTAGCGCAATGGTAGCGCAACCGACTTGTAATCGGTAGGTTAGTGGGTTCGACTCCCCTCTCGGGCTTTGATTTTAACGATGAGGGGAGGGGGAGGGGTGCCGGAGTGGTTAATCGGAGCAGACTGTAAATCTGCCGCCTGAAATGGCTACGTAGGTTCGAATCCTACCCCCTCCACCAGAGTGAGTATTATTTCTAAGAGGTTTTGACGAAGAGCGGACTATTGTTTAAAATAAAGGATATAGTGCCCACATAGCTCAGTAGGTAGAGCACGTTCTTGGTAAGAACGGGGTCACCAGTTCGAATCTGGTTGTGGGCTCCAGCATCAAGGGTTTAAGATTTAAGGAAAGAATTAAGAACATAGCTCGTTTTTAGAGTATCAAAAATGGGGTTCTCCTCACAGCTTATTATTAGAAGTTTTGGTCGAGGCTAGACAATACCTGTGATGAGACAGAAAAAGGAGGTTCTAAATGGCAAAGAAAGTTTTTGTACGTACTAAGCCTCATGTGAATGTGGGTACCATTGGTCATGTTGACCATGGCAAAACAACATTAACTTCGGCAATGACTCTGGTATTGTCAAAGGCTGGTACAACCCAGTTCCGCCCTTTTGACTCTATAGACAATGCCCCAGAGGAAAAAGCCCGAGGTCTTACCATTGCTATTGCCCACATTGAATACGAAACGGACAAGCGCCACTATGCCCATGTGGACTGCCCTGGACATGCTGACTATATTAAGAACATGATAACCGGGGCAGCTCAAATGGATGGTGCCATAGTGGTTGTCAGTGCTCCGGATGGACCTATGCCTCAAACACGAGAGCACATCCTTCTGGCTCGCCAGGTAGAGGTGCCGTGTCTGCTGGTGGCTTTGAACAAAGTGGACATGATGGAAGATGAGGAGCTATTGGAATTAGTGGAAATTGAACTCAGAGAGCTCCTTAACAAATATGGTTTCCCAGGAGATAAAACGCCAATAGTTCGGGTAAGTGCCCTCAAAGCTTTGGAATGTGGCTGCGCGAAGCGAGATTGCCAGTGGTGCGGCAAGGTATGGAAGCTCTTGGATGCTGTAGACGAATACGTACCAGTTCCAGTCCGAGCTAAGGATAAACCTTTCTTAATGCCCATTGAAGATGTTTTTGGTATTAAAGGACGAGGCACTGTGGTTACTGGAAGAGTGGAAAGGGGTATGGTCAAAACCGGGGATGAAGCTGAGATTGTAGGTATAAGAGAGACACGAAAGACTGTAGTTACCGGTGTGGAGATGTTTCATAAGACACTGGAGGGAGCTGAGCCCGGTGACGCTGTCGGTTGCTTACTCCGAGGTATAGAACGCGAGGATGTAGAGCGGGGGCAGGTCCTGGCTGCTCTAGGGTCTATTACCCCTCATACTCATTTCCAAGGTCAAGTTTATGTATTAACCAAGGAAGAGGGTGGGCGTCATACGCCCTTCTTTAACGGATATAAGCCTCAGTTCTACATTCGAACTTTGGATATTACTGGGAGTGTTGAGTTACCCCAGGGGGTGGAGATGGTCATGCCTGGCGATGATATCAAAATGACAGTAAAGCTCATCTATCCGGTGGCTATTGAGGAAGGTTTGCGCTTTGCCATCCGCGAAGGCGGCAAGACAGTGGGTGCCGGTGTGGTTACCAAGATTCTCGAATAAAATTGTTGTCTCAGCCTGGGAAGTAGGAAACTTGATTCAATATGGCTAAAAAAAGTGACGTAAGGGCTATTATTTACCTGGCTTGCACCCAGTGTAAGGAGAGAACTTATACTACCACCAAGAACAGAAAAAATGACCCGCAGAGGCTGGAACTAAAAAAGTACTGCCCTCGTTGCCACAGCCATACTTTACACCGAGAGACTAAATAGTTTTATGAAGACTCGTCCCCCAGTTTCTCAGCCAAAGAAATCCAGGTTTCGTTTCATAGGTGAGACTATTAGTGAATTAAAGAAGGTGGTCTGGCCTACGAGACAGGAAGCAATACGATTGACTCTTATAGTCATGGCTGTATGCTTTGTGGCAGGACTGGTCTTGGGGGCTATTGACTATGGTTTTACTGAGTTAGTTACTAATGTTTTCCTCCGTGTCCGATAAAAAGCTCAAATAAATGCTGATGACAATAAAGCAAATGAGAAATGATGGTAAATTTTGGTATATAATCCACACTTATTCTGGGTATGAAGAGCGGGTCAAAAGGAATCTGGAACAGCGGATCAAGTTTATGAACGCTGGGGAGAAAGTCTTTGAAGTGGTAATACCCACTGAAGATGAGGTGGAAATTAGAAGTGGTCAGCGACGGACAGTAACCAAAAAGATATTCCCGGGCTATGTATTGGTCCATATGAAAATGGACGACGAGAGCTGGAATGTAGTGCGTAATACTCCAGGAGTAACTGGTTTTGTTGGCGGTGGCAACAAGCCAGCACCTTTAGCAGAGGAGGAGGTAAACAGAATTTTGAAGCAAATGACCGAAGGTACACCAAGAGTCAAAGTAGGTTTCAATAGAGGACAGAGTGTGCGGGTCGTGGATGGACCTTTCATTGATTTTGTGGGTATAGTGGATGAAATCAATATGGAAAAGGGTAAGGTCAGAGTGCTTCTGACCCTGTTTGGTCGGGAAACTCCGGTAGAGCTTGATTTTCTGCAAGTGGAGAAATTATGACGGAATCTTGAGATGGCAAAAAAAGTCAGAACGATTATCAAATTACAAATTGCAGCAGGTAAAGCTACGCCAGCCCCCCCGGTGGGTCCAGCCTTAGGGCAGCATGGGGTCAACATTATGGCTTTTTGTAAAGAATATAATGAGCGTACAGCTTCTCAAGGCGGGTTTGTTATTCCGGTGGAGATAACAGTATACGAGGATCGTTCCTTCACTTTTGTTACTAAGACTCCCCCGGCATCGGATTTACTGAAGCGAGCTTTAGCTATAGAAAAGGGCAGTGGCTCTGCCGGGCGAGAAAAAGTGGGTAAATTACCTCGAAAGAAACTTCATGAAATCGCGGAACTTAAGAAAAAAGACCTTAATGCAGTTGACATTGAGGGCGCCGTTCGTATCATTGAAGGCACAGCTCGAAGTATGGGAATTGAGGTTGAGTAATGTCAGTAGCTGCGAGGGGCAAAAAATACAGGGAGGTTGTTAAGCTGGTAGATAATTCCCGGGCATATTCCCCCCAGGAAGCTATTGAAACGGCTAAGAAAGCCAGCTTTGCTAAATTTGATGAGACTGTAGAGGTTCACCTAAGGATGGGACTAGACCCAAGGAGTGCTGACCAGCAGGTGCGAGGAGTAGTGACTTTGCCTCACGGGCTGGGCAAGAAAGTTCGGGTTCTGGTGTTTACTCAAGGGGAGGCTGTTAAGGTGGCTGAAGATGTTGGCGCTGATTATGTAGGGGGAGATGAACTTGTCAAGAAGATAGAAGAAGGCTGGCTTGACTTTGATGTGGTGATAGCTACCCAAGACATGATGGGAAAGGTGGGTAAGTTGGGGCGAATCTTAGGTCGGAGGGGGTTAATGCCTAATCCCAAATTAGGTACGGTAACAACGGCAGCTGACTTACCTCGAGTCATTGATGAAACTCGTAAAGGTCGAGTAGAGTTTAGGCTTGACCGCACTGCTGTAATTCATGTGCCTTTAGGTAAAATTAGTTTTGAAGCAGATAAATTGATGGGAAACTTGACTGCTCTGATTGAAGCTATCATGAAGGCGAAGCCCAGTGGTACCAAAGGGCAATATATCAAGAGTGCCTTCATATCTTCTACGATGGGACCTGGGATAAGACTTGATTTGAAATCTACGTTGTCCCTTGTAGGTCAAGCTGCTTAAGAATTCAATAATGTGCCAGTGACCGCAGGAGCCTTCGGGCTTAAATATTTCCTGCCGAGGCGTGGTTGACCTTGAGAAGGTTATGTACTTCTCTTGGATGAAAGTCCTTGCGTCACTGGCACAGGGACTTTTTATTTTGGATTAAGGAGAGAGCTGCAATGTCAAAGGAAAAGAAAATATCAACAGTTAGCGGGCTGAAGGATAAATTCTCCCGGGCTAATATTATGCTGGTTACTGATTACCGTGGTCTCTCAGCTAAGGAAATCAATGAACTGCGGCGGCATCTTGATCAGTCTGAAGTGGAATACAGAGTGGTAAAGAATACCTTGGCTCGTCTGGCGGCTAATCAAGTCGGGAGGGAAAAAGTGGTATCCCTTCTTGATGGTCCTGTAGCCATAGCTTTTGGCTATGAAGATGAAATAAAGTTAGCTCGGAGCCTTATAGAATATATTAGGGACTCAGGTTCCGCCTTACAAATTAAGGGTGGAGTGATGGGTGAGAGAGTCCTTGACCAGAAAGATGTGCAGACTTTAGCTACATTGCCAGCTAAAGAAGTCTTGATTTCTCAACTGGTTGGGCAAATGCTCACCCCGCTGCGAAGTTTACATAATCTGTCAATTGCGCCTTTGAGAGGAATATTAGTCTTATTACAGGCGCGGATGCGCCAATTGGAAGGAGGATAGAAATGTCGGAAAATGAAATTCAAGCCAAGGAAGTCAAGAAAAAGGTTAGAAAAGAAAAGGCGGCAACAAAAGGTTTACCATCACCAGGAGGAGGCATAAGTAAGATGAGCAAGGAGGAAGTCATAGTTGCTATCAAAGGGATGACGATGTTGGAGTTGGCGGAATTGGTGAAAGCTTTAGAAGCTGAGTTTGGGGTAAGCGCGGCGGTACCAATGATGGCGGCTGCAGTTGCGGCACCGACAAAGGCTGCTGAGGCGGCGGCACCAGCTGAAGAAGAGAAAGTAGAATTCAAGGTGATTCTGAAAGAGGTTGGTGCTAATAAGATAAGTGTCATCAAGGCAGTGCGTGAAGTGACTACCTTAGGCTTGAAAGAAGCAAAAGACTTAGTAGAGGGTGCTCCTCAGACAGTGAAAGAAGGCGTCGCCAAAGAAGAAGCGTCAGCTATTAAAGCTAAACTCGAAGCTGCTGGGGCAGTGGCAGAGATTAAATAAAGTGTTATCGAAGAATCTACTTGGCTTGGTCTCCATAGTCGGTAATTTCTCTGTATCTTCTTAATTTTGTCTTAGAAGCTAAGAATACCAAGACAGGTTTCTTAGCTTCTCTAAGTCTGGTTAATTCTGAATCCAGCACCGATCTAACTTTGGCTTTGAAATTAGGAGAAGGTGTTGAGCAGGTCAACGGATAATCTGAGTCAGGAAAAGGGAGATAAAGAATTAAAACGCGGGTTCTGGTCCCGGGAGCACTATTTCCAGATATTAGCTTTAGTCTCAGTACTGGCTTTTAGTGCTTTCCTTTTCTCCCAGCGAGATAAGGTTGTGGAGTTAGGTGGCTATGGATATATTGGGGCTTTTATTGTTTCTGCTCTCACTTCTGCGAGTATAATAATACCTGTTCCCGGATTTGTAGTTATTGCTACTTTAGGGGGTATTTTAGACCCACTGTGGGTAGGGGTGGTGTCTGGGTTAGGGGCGACTGTTGGGGAGATGACGGGTTATCTCTTAGGCTATGGTGGTCGATTAGGTGCGAAACATAGTGGCTTCTATGTTAGGATGATGAGGTGGATGAAGGGGTGGGGTGGTTTAACCATCTTTTTTTTGGCTTTAATTCCCAATCCGGCTTTTGATGTAGCTGGGGCTACTGCTGGTCTACTGCGTTTTCCGGTGTGGAAATTCACTCTTTTTGTTGCTGCCGGCGAAATTCCCAAGCATATTCTCTTTGCTCATTCAGGTGCTTGGGGCATTAAGTATCTGCCGTTCCTATAAAAATCTCTAAATCGTGAAATTCCCCGAGAACTCAAACAGGTTTCCGCGGAATACTATAGTAGACTTCGTGGTCGGTACTGAATTGCTTCAGCTAAGTGGTTGGCTTTAATGATTTCAGACTCGTCAAGGTCGGCGATAGTTCGGGAGAGTTTAAGGACGCGGTGGAAAGCGCGGGCAGTTAGATAGAGTTGTTTCATGGCTGCTCGCAACAGGTTCTGGGCTGGTGGCTCTACTTGACAGAATTTTCTTACCTCCACTGGTGTCATTTCCGCATTGTGAGTCAGCTTACTTTCCTTAAAGCGCTCTTGCTGAATTTGGCGAGCAAAATTAACCCTATTTCTGACCTTTTCCGAATTTTCTGTGGAGCTGTCAGTGGCTAATTTCTCATAGTCAACCCGGGGCACTTCGATGAATATATCGAGACGGTCAAGCAAAGGTCCGCTAATTCTTTTGTGATAGCGAGAAATTTCTCCCGGAGTACATCTGCAGTCTTTCACTGGGTCGCCGTAATAGCCACAAAGGCACGGGTTCATAGCGGCTGCAAGCATGAAGTTAGCCGGGAAGGTAACGCTGCCTTGAGCTCGACTAATGGTAACGACTTTGTCTTCTAAGGGTTGACGTAGGGACTCCAAGGACAGGTGCCCAAACTCGGGGAATTCGTCTAAGAAGAGGACACCCCGATGGCTCAGGCTTATTTCACCTGGATGGGGGAAATGCCCACCACCTACAAGACCGGCATGTGAGATAGTATAGTGGGGTGAGCGAAAAGGGCGCTGGGCAACTATTGATGCACCTTTTGGTAGAAGCCCACAGACACTATAGATTTTGGTTACTTCTAAGGCTTCTTCGAATGACAATGGGGGAAGTATCGAAGGAAGGGAACGAGCCAGCATAGTCTTACCACTTCCTGGTGGTCCACACATAAGGATATTGTGACCTCCAGCGGCAGCTACTTCCAAGGCTCGTTTAGCGTGTTCTTGTCCTTTTATGTGAGTCAAATCTATAGCGGAATAGTCGGCAGTAAGAGAATAATGGTTAGCTTGTGGCTGATATTCAGCTATGGGATTTTCGCCATGAAGATGACTGGCTAATTGAGACAGAGATAAAGCAGGAAAAACCTTGGCTTTCTCAATTAGAGAAGCTTCAGGGGCATCTTCAGCAGGCACAAAAACAATTGACAGTCCCCTTTCCTTGCCTAAGGCAACCATGGGTAGAATACCATGGGTATGACGTAGGCTACCGTCTAGGGAAAGTTCCCCCAGGAATACAGCCTGAGAGACATCAGCATATACTTGTTGGGAACTGAGAAGTATGCCTATAGCTATGGGTAAGTCATAGGCTGGTCCAGCTTTCTTGAGGTCTGCTGGAGCAAGGTTTACCGTTATTCGCTTCGCTGGGAAAACATAACCTGAATTACGGATAGCTGCCCGGACTCGCTCCTTCGCCTCTTGAACTGCGGTATCTGGGAGTCCAACGATAGTGAAGGAGGGGAGTCCTGGTGAGATGTCAACCTCTACCTCTACGATAGCTCCGTCTAAGCCAACTACAGCGCAACTAAGTACTTTAGCCAGCATATTTTCACTTTAGTTTTTGATGGCGTTATTGTCTGTTCATAATACCAATGACAGAGGCGACAGCATAGTCCCGGGTATGAGACAAGGAAACGTGGAGGTTGTCTATACCCCGCTCTTTAGCTCGGGCATAAGCTTTCCCATAAAGCCTGATCTGGGGGCTACCGTTAGCATCGCCTAGAACTTCAATCTCTTTCCACTTAAGACCTCTACTGCCGGTTCCCAAAGTCTTCATAGTAGCTTCTTTAGCAGCAAAGCGGGCAGCCAAGGCTGAAATACGATTCTGATAAGCAGCAATTTCAGCTTTGGTATAGATTCGCTGCAAGAAATTCTCTTTCCAACGGCATATGGCTCTATTGATGCGGGCTACTTCTATAATGTCAATACCAAGGCACAACTTTGAATCGGGAGCCATATTGTAACCTTTATCTTTGGACACGGTGAATAAGTATACCAATGACCTTCTTCTGAGACAAGACTCATGCCTTGAGCATTTGGCAATACATTTTGATTGATGATACTATTTCCATTAAAATTTTAAGTTCTGTGCTCATGAAGTTTTGGCACCTGTTTAAAAAAGAAGAAATATAGAGTATGAATAAGAAGAAATTAGACATACTTAAAAGGTGCGAAATTTTCCTTGGGCTTACTGATGAGGAGCTGAAGAAAATTTCTGATTTGCCTTCGTGTACAGTGCGAACCTATAAGGCTGGGACAACCATTTTCGGAGAAGGGGAAGAGGCTTCTACCTTGTATGTTTTGGATGAAGGTAGAGTTATACTTACCATGAAGCTATCAGCTGGGCATAGTAGTCGGGAGAAGGTGGTAGATGTGGTAACTAAGGGCGGAATTCTTAGCTGGTCAGTATTGGTGGCACCTTATGTTCTGACGCGCAGTGCCAAATGTATTGTCCCGTGTAAGATGTTATCCATAGACGGAAAAGAGCTTCGGTGGTTCTTAGACAAGGAGCCTTATATAGGTTATGAAATAATGAAGGGTGTGGTAAGAGTGATTGCCAGCCGGTTAAGAGATACTCAGTGGTTGCTCGCTTTTGGGAAAAGGCGGGTTACTTTGTGAGGCGGCGTGGCTTAGAAGCCAACTTTCTTGAGTTGTTTATCCACTCGTTTGAAAAGCTCCTCAGGGCTGACTGGTTTGTCAATATAATCTTCAGCTTCTACCGTTAAGCCTTCTGAAACTGAGATAGAAACTTCACCTATTCTCTGAGACAAGCTCGTTAATAGTAACACAGGTATCTTACTGAGCTGAGGATCTCGCTTCAGTTCGTCGCAGACTGTAAAGCCGCTTTTGGCTGGCATTATTATATCCAGGATAATTAAGTCTGGCTTTTCCTCTCTAACCTTTTTAAGCCCCTCATCGCCTTGATAAGCGGTGATTACTTCGTAAGGTTTGCTTTCGAGGACAGTTTTGGTAGCAGTAACAAAATCAACATCATCATCAATGAGAAGAATCTTTGGTTGTCTCCCTTTCATAGTTTTCTCCTCAGACTTCGTAGCCACAATACCAACTACTCCTTTATACTTTAGTCCTTTTCTTGAGCAATTTTTCCACTCTTTGTAGCAGGATAGCTGGGGTAATAGGTTTTTCTGCATAATCATCCACATCCAATTCCATGCCGGTTTCCAGCTCATAACGGCGCCGGCTGGCTTCCTCTCTGACCGAGGTCAAAATAAGGATAGGGATATCCGCATATTTTGCCCATCTGGGGTCTTTTAGTTCCTTGCATACGGCGAATCCGTCCATTTTAGGCATTAGGAGGTCTAAAATCATTAAATCTGGTTTTTCTGCTTTTAGTGTGGCTAAAGCCTCTATACCATCTCGGGCAGTGACTATTTGATAACCTTGAGCTTCTAAGATAATGGAAATAGCATCTAATATATCAGGGTCATCATCAACGAGAAGAATCTTAGCACCAGGCATTTTTGCCTCCTTTCTCAACTTAATCAGAATTATACCACTGGTCTTGGTAACAAACCAGCACGTTCAACGATAGTCGGGACAATATCTTCCCAACCTACTGCCATAATGTGGATTCCATGCACTCCAGATATATCTTTAATCTGTTCGATGATTTCCAGGCATATCTTGACTCCCTCTTCTTTGGCGTCGGTAGCGTCTTCCATCCTCGTAACTAATTCATCAGGTACATAAACTCCAGCCACATAATCCCTCATATATCGAGCCATACCTGCAGACCTCATCGGTATTACCCCAGCTAAAATGTGGACTTGCTTATCAAGCCCTTTATCCACGACCATCTCCATCCACTTAGAAAATTTGGCGACGTCGTAGACAGCCTGGGTCTGAATGAAGTCAGCACCAGCTTTTATTTTTTTGTTTAGCCTGACGACTCTATACTCAAACGGGTCCGCATAAGGATTTTCAGCAGCACCAATGAATACTGGTACTTCTCCGGAGATGTCCTCCCCACAAAGGAGTTTCTTTTCATCCCTCATTTTCTTAACTGCCTGAATCAATTGAATGGAATCAAGGTCAAACACCCCTTTTGCATCTGGCTGATTGCCTAATTTCTGGTGGTCGCCAGTAAGGCACAGGATATTGCCTATACCTAAAGCAACTGCTCCTAAGATGTCACTCTGAATAGCAATCCGGTTTCGATCGCGGCAGACGATTTGCATCACTGGTTCCACACCTAACTGCTTCAGGATAACACAACTTGCCAAACCGGACATGCGCACAATAGCTGTTTGATTGTCAGTAACATTGACTGCATCTACGCAGGGCTTAAGGACTTCCCCTTTTTTCTGCACTGTTTTAGCTGTGGTGCCTTTGGGTGGACCGAGCTCAGCGGTGGCAGCAAAGGCGCCACTTTCAAGAACTTTCTCCAGATTGGTTCCAGCTTTCATTGTTCCCCCCTCCCTATCTTAACTTTTTTACTATTATGGGTAGGACAAAGGTAAATTTGCTACCTACATTGTTTTCTGGGCATGGGCTTTCTGCCCAAACCTTGCCCCCATGAGCTTCGACTACTCTTTTCACTATAGCCAGACCAAGCCCAGTGCCTGAAACTTCAACATTACTCGCTCGGAAGAATTCTTCAAAGATCTTAGGTAAATCATGGGGCGGAATGCCAATGCCAGTATCTAATATTTGCCCTTCGACTTTGTTATTCTGACACTTAACTTTCAGGGTTATGGTACCACCTTCTGGTGTAAACCTGATAGCATTGCCTAAGAGATTAGCCAGCATTTGTTGCAGGCGATTGGGAGACGCGTAGACAGTGGGTAATTTCTGGGGTATATTCAATACTATATTAACTTTTTTCTGTTCGGCGGTTATACGGGCATCTTCTATAGGTGGCTCTAATATTTCTTTCAAAGGTATTTCTTTCATCTCTTGGATTATCTGTCCCATTTCAATGCGAGAAATGTCAAGGAGATCACTAATTAACCCTAATAGTCCTTTGATACGTTGGTCACTTCTCTCTACCATTTGTCTTTGCTTTTCGTTTAACTCACCTACAAAGCCTCCCAAAAGGACATTAAAATAGCTTTGCACGGCTGCCAGAGGTGATTTCAAGTCATGAGCAGCAATGGAAAGGAAGCGCATCAGTTGCTTTTTACTTTCTTCCAACCTTATCAACTCCTTGTTGCTTTGTTCTACATCGATGAGACATTGCTGAAAGTCTTTTACTAACGTCTGATGAGATTCAGCTTTTTCTAAAGCAACGGCTCCCAAATTAGCTATGGCTCCGAGAAAATCTATTTCTTCAGAGGAGAATTGCCGCGGCTCAGAGGTGTATAACCTTAATACGCCGATAACTTCATCCCGAAGGTGGATGGGAACAGATAATATTGAGGCTATGCCTTCTTTTATAGCTTGTTCGCGGTACTGGACTCTCTGGTCGGTGGCGACATCAAAGACCAGGATTGGGTTACCTTGCAAGGCTTCTAAAATAGCAGCATCAGCCTGCACCGGTCCTTTTTTTAGATACCAATCACTTAGACCATAAGCCACAGTATGGGTTAACTGTTTTCGGTCAGGTGTGAGCAGCATAATGGAACAACCTTTACTACCCATGACTTTTGTGGTGCTCTCTACCATTGCGTTGAGCACCTGCTCTACAGCTAAGCTGGAGTTAATTTCCTTAGCAATCTCGTAAAGAGCTTTAAATTGATTGACTGTCTTACTTTTCACGTTCTTACATTCTTGGTTGACTCTTCTAACCTGTTTTTGGTAATTTCAAGTCCTCCCTGATTATTCTTCGTGGTCCTCCAGAATGACTGCTACTCCAGTCTCTGAGAGGTTGAACTTCAGCTAGTTCATCCAATAATCCCAGCCTTGCCATGCGATCATAGATGAGTTGCCAAGCGCAGGGGATATCAGGAGAGACTTCACATTTTCCAGCTACCGAGCCACCACAGGGTCCATTAAATAGGCTTTTGGCACAGCGAGTTACGGGGCACACCCCTCCAGTAAGACCTATGATGCAGTCTCCACAGGCTAAGCACCTTTCGCTAAGGACACCTAATTCTTCGGGGCGACCCATAAAAGTAGTATTAATGCCGGGTAGGGCAACGGCAGAAGGAAATTGTTCGACAATAGCTTGTACACCCACACCACATGCTAAAGAAAGAACGGCATCTACATCCTTGAGTCTATCAGCTATCTCATCCAGGAACTCCTGTTCACACTGGCGCCTAACAGTGTGTTCTATGAAGGTCTTATTGCCGTTCCTTTGCTTTTCTAAAAGGCGCAATGTTGAACCAAGGGTTGCTACTTCCTTTTCACCACCGGCAAAACGTATGGTGACGCAAGTTCCACAGCCTAAGATTAGAATCTTCTGATATGGCTCGATAAGCTTTTGTATCTCTTCCAGTGGTTTCTGCTTGCCAGTAATCATACGACTAATTCCCTTTTTTCATTAGTCTTAAATCAGGGATTCTGCGTTTTGGATTTTAATTCAGCAATCAACTCAGTGGTCTTATCAAGTTTTATCATATCAGATACCGGTATATTGTGCACAGATAGTATCTTTGTGCCTAAGCCAAGTTGCTTCAAAATATTTTTGGCAGTTTCTATCCGGTGCTGTAGCCAGAACATGCTGTGCTGGTAAGGGCAATCAGATTCCAAACAAGCCATGACCAGAACTGCATCAGCTCCCAATTCAATGGCTTTGAGAAAATTGGTGACACCGATTTTGGCTACACATGGTACAGGCACTGCAGCTAAATTAGCAGGCTTCATGTTTAGAAATCGTGTATAAGTAGTAACTGAAGATAATCTATAGCTACAATAGAAAGCAAGCACTTTTGGTGCGGTATTTGGCAGTTGACTTAGAGCGTTCTCTATTCTCCAGTTTATATCTTTTAGACCGGGCATGGTGAAAGCGATGGCACTGGCTGGGCATTCGTTAACACATAGCCCGCAAGCCCGACACAGGCTGGGTCTTATTTCTACTGTACTGCCAGTAGTGATGGCTGGAGCATCATAGGGGCAAAGCCGAAGGCAAGTCAAACAGACGGGACATTTGTCTTTGGCTATCTCAGCAGCTCCACAACTCAGACACCTTGAGGCTTCTTTTAGGGCTGTTTCTTCATCATAGCCCAGTTCCATTTCCATAAAGCCGAGTTCAGTTTTTCTACCTTCCCACAGAGGCATGGGGTAACGAAGTTGAGGGTTGGCATGTTTTTCTTTTATCCTCTTTTGCACTTCACTAGCTTGTAGCCGAGCTACTGCGGGCTTTACCATTTCAGCATTTGGATATCCTTTGAGATAGCGGTCAATTAGGATGGCTGCCTTGTGTCCGGCGCCTACGGCTTGTACTGTCCAAACCGTGCCTGAGATTAAGTCTCCTTCACCAAAGATACCTTTTTCTACTTCGGTTGTTCGTTGGCTTCTTTCGGCTCCAGTTGCAAGAAGGACAGCTTTATAGCCATTGTCCTTTAACTCGGGCAAAGACATGTCTTTGCCTAAGACTGTATTCACATTCAATTTAATACCCAGGGCAAGAATATTGTGAATGTCCCAATCGAGGAGTTCTCGTGGTAATCGATAAATTGGCAAAGCGGCTCGTAGAGTCCCTCCCGGGAAAGGAAGGGCTTCAAAGACAGTCACCAGGTATCCTAGTCTAGTCAGGTCTTGTGCTGCGGTCAGTCCACAGGGACCAGCGCCGATGATAGCAATTTCCTCAGTTTCTATTTTGGGTAGTGGTTCTGCGGAGGGTTGAGTTTTAAACTCATAATCAGAGGCGAAGCGTTTAAGGTGCATTATGTTTACTGGTTCGTCAGCTAATCGACGGTTGCATTCAGTTTCACAAGGGTGTTGGCAGATGCGTCCGCATGCAGAAGGGAAGGGCATGTCCTGTCTTATTACATTGACGGCATCAAGATAATGACCTTGGGCGATTAAGGCAATATAGTCGCGGGCTCTAACCCCGGCAGGGCAAGCTGCTTGACAAGGAGGTAAGACTTCCTGCTGTTGTATGAGTCTAGTTATCTTCATAGACCGGCAGCATCTAAGACTAAAGGTACCTTAGCTTCCCAGCCGATAGCCATAATATGAGCTCCTTGGCACATGGGCTTCATTTCTTTAATTAGCCGAGCCGCTATTTCAATACTCTTCTCCGCTTTATTTTCAGCTTTATCCAATTCATCAATAAGTTCTTCTGGTACATGGACACCAGCCACATTCTTATTCATAAAACGAGCCATTGCTACAGACCTTATAAGCACTATCCCAACTAATACTGGTACGCTGAATTTTTCGGCTTCTTTCATGAACATCTCAAATTTTTCAGGCTCGTAGATAGTCTGAGTCTGGAAGAATTGAGCTCCAGCTTTAACTTTCTTTTCCATTTTAATAAGTTGGGGTTCTAAGGGCTCAGCCCCGGGTGTTACTGAAGCCCCAAGGAAGAAACGAGGGCTTCCTCTTAGCTCTTTGCCTGATAGGTCTCGACCTTCCTCCAGTTGTTTTGCCGCTTGAAGTAGAGAAACTGAGTCGAGGTCGAAAACGGGCATGGCTTGCGGGTGGTCTCCTAACACTACATGGTCACCGGTAAGACAGAGAACATTCTCAATACCAAAGACATGAGCACTGAGTAAGTCAGACTGCAAAGCGATACGGTTTCGGTCTCGGCAGGTCATCTGAAAAACTGGCTCTAACTCTTTCTCCTTAATGAGGCGGCAACCAGCCAAGGAACCTAATCTCATAACGGCGCTTTGTTGGTCAGTAATATTAATAGCGTCTACACGTCCACGCAACAGTTCGGCATTATCGAGGAATTCTTTAACATCAACTCCTTTAGGTGGACCAATTTCGGCAGTAACCACAAATTTACCCTTCTCAATTTTCTCTCGTAGGCTCATAAATAGCCTCCTTCAGTTATCTCCATGAGGTACGGATTCTCTCTCAGGAATTAATCTTCGAAATTCTTCGACCAACTTTGGGATGGGGAGACCATCCTTACCTTTAGCAATTTCCTTTTCTTCAGGACCCTCTGTGTACCATTTCTTAAGTATCTCGGCTGTGGTTTCAGGCATGATATCAATGACACTGGTCTCGAAGCCGACTTCAGCCCCTGCTTTGTCTACAGGTAACCAAGAACGTCGGGGGTGAATATGCATGTGCCATCTGAAGTATTTTCTTGCTTCTTCCATGACGGCAAAAGGAGCCATGTGTATTGAGACATTTAAGTCTGTAATTCCCTTATAGAAGAAAAGGGCTTGGAATATTCCCAATACTGGGCGCATCATTTCCTGTCTCTGTTGACTATCTGTTATTTGGAGTATGTTGGCGATTTCTTCGTTGGGGAACATGATTACCTCGTTTGGACAACTGGGGGCAAAGGCAGCACTAATAAAGACATTGTTATCGTAAATGATGCGACTGCCAATCTTTCTTTCTTCTTCCGCGAGCCACTGGAAAACGTTTTTACCGTGACTTTTAAATATCTCATAGCAATAGGAGAGTTCCTTTTCCTGTTTGGTATCAAGCTTAAAAGTAATGCTTTTCCTCTGGGAATGAGGGTGCTGTTGGGAAGCACCGGCAAAAATCCCCCAATTAGTAAAATCCATGATGGAGATGACCTCTGGGTCTTTGGCGAGAATGGCGACTAAGTCGTAGGAAGACTCAATCATGGCATCCAGGTCGCCAAAATATAGATCAGAGAGGAGCAGTTTGTGGCGTCCAAAGGGAGGGTAAATTGTAATCCAGTCGTACTTTTCCCACGGAAATTTATTGGGTACTGATATAGCGCCACTGGCATGTTCAATTCGTCTTTCAGGAGTGAACTTCGCATAGTCGCAGAATTCACACCTCTGAATAGGTTTGACATCAAGTTTGACATCAATAGCCACGGGTCTTTTTACTCTTTCTAAGGAAATTTTGGCGATGCTTCCTGTAAAAGGATCAAGCCTCGTAAAGTAGTTACTTTCTCTGGCTTCTCCATTAACATAGAAAGTCATTGATTTATTTACATATTCAGCCAAAAGTTGGTCCATTTTTTCTGTTAGTTTGAAGATTCTACCACTAACTGGGCTTTACCGATGCTATTTCCTGAAGTTCCAATGCCCACATAACAGTGTTCCTGAGGTACTTTGGTGGTTGCATCTTGCTATAGTCTTTAGGTGGTGGCATGGCTTTCATCTTATCCAACTGTCCTAAAGCTTTCAGGCGTTCATAAATTAATTGCCAACCGCAAGGGCGTACCTCAGGCTCCACTTCACATCTGCCATTCCTGGTGCCACCGCACTGACCATTGATGAGTCCCTTGCTACAGGCGGTTAGAGGGCAGATACCACCGGTATACTCAAGGACACAGTCTCCACATTGACGGCAACGCTCTTCTCCCCACCATTCTCCTCGAGCACCACCGAGGTTAATTGTATTGGTAGCTGGATGAGTTATCTTGTTTACTACTGCTGCAGTAGCCTGAACTCCAATGCCGCAAGTCATGACTAACAACGAGTCAGCGGCTTCAATTTCAGGTTCGTGAGGCATGAGCCTAGTTTTTATTAGGGCTTTATCGCATAGAAAGTCCACAATACTATAGCCAGTAATAGTCTTGCCTTCCTTTTCCAGTCTTTCCTTCATCTCTAGGACTTGCGTTTCTCCGCCAGTGTGGGAAGCTTCTGCACAACCTTTGCAGCCAACTAAGAAGATTTTAGGTTCGTCCTCTAGGTAGCTTAGGATTTCCTCAAAGGGTTTCAGTTCGGAGATTATCATTACTCCACCTCCTGAATGCATTTGGCGGTTTCATTTATCTCTTCTTCAATGAGCTTCAAAACCTGGGGCAATTTAGCTTGAATTTCCGGAGTAAGTTCAGTCCCCCATTCTATCAACTTTGGCTCAATACCAATGACCATGATGTTTTTTGGCTTCTTGCCCAGCAATTCAAGGATTCTTAAGCTGTCCAAGACACCTAACTGATGGAAGGACAAGGGAATGTTCCATCGGTGGTCTATTTCTTCAAGGTTGAAATGATATATTGTTCCTGGCTCTTTGCCACCATTGACAGCATCTAAAATAATCAGCTTATCTGCTTTATCAATAATGGCTGGGATATTCATAGATGTCCCAGCATCAATGAGTTCGACATTAGAGTACTGGCGGTTAGTTGCTTTGAGCAGATGGACAAGGTGAACCCCCACCCCTTCATCTCTGAGAAGCAGGTTACCTACTCCGAGAACCACAATTTTTGGAGGCTGTTGGTTCTCTCCTTGTTTCTTTTGGTTAATGGTTTTAGACTCAGCTAACTCGAAAGACTCCAATTGTTCCCCCCTTGGGTGTCAAGACGTGGACAGCGCAAGCAATGCAGGGGTCGAAAGAGCGCACAATGCGCACAATTTCAAAAGGATTACTTTCATCCTTTATTTTGGTGCCTATTAGGGCTTGTTCTACTGGTCCAGGCTGGTCCTTATCATCTCGGGGTGAGAGGTTCCAGGTACTGGGCACTACGCATTGGTAGTTGGCAATTCTTTTGTTCTTTATTTCGACCCAGTGTCCTAAGGCACCTCTGGCACCCTCAACCAGCCCCATCCCAGTACTTTCCTCCGGGATTGAGTAATCAACATAAGCTGGCTCTTCAGGTTTAAGTTGAAGCAACCAAGCAGGCATGGAATCAGCAACAATCTTGGTATATAAGGCACGGGCAGCATGGCGACCAAGAACAGAAAACATAGCTTTTGGCTTAGCTTTTAGACTATTAAGAACCGACTCCACCAGACCTTTCAGACTTGGTTCACCGCTGGCATAGGTAACCATAACCCGGGCTAAAGGACCGACTTCATAAACCTTACCGTCGTACCGAGGGGCTTTTATCCAGGAATACCCAAGGTGCTTTTTAGGTTGTGGTCTTGTTTCTCCTTTCTCGGGATGCTTGCCGGTGGTCAAATCACTATACCAGGAATGCCTAACATACTCGGCTATCTTCTTGATATCTAAAGGACTATGTTTGAGGTCAGTGGAGATGGTTCCCTGTTTGAAGAGTCGTTGCCGTGTAGCCAAGTCGGAGTTTTTCCCATCTAAGTCGTAGCTTCCGTAGGAGAGTAGGTTACAACAACCTGTGCCGATTTCAAAGTAGTCAGGATAAGCTTGTGCCACGGCAATAACATCAGGAATATAGGTATTGTCAATGAAGTCTCTTAACTCGTTCAGTCGCCACAGAAAGTTTGCGATTTTGTCTATGGTAGCAGTTTCAGTAACACCACCGGGGACAACTGCCATATTGTGAGGCATTTTAGCACCGAAGATGGTTAACATCTCTTGTCCTTTACGGCGCATTTCTAAAGCTTTTATATAGTGGGCTAAGGTATCTATATTGGCTTGGTTAGAAAGGCGATAGTCACCTTCATACCGAGGTATAAAGGGGCTAAGTTCTCCCCTTTCAGAAAATCTTTTTACGGAAGTGAGAGCCGGGTCATTTCCGTTATACTCGGTAATCTTGGTTATGTCTACATAATCTAATGCAGCTAAGTGATAGAAATGAAGGATGTGGTCAGCAATGTGGGCAGCCCCCAAAATTAAATTGCGGATAATCCTGCCATTATCAGGTATTTTGTCGGCGATACCAAAGGCACTATCAAGGTTAAGGGTAGCAGCTATGGAATGTTCAGTGGGACAGACACCACAGATGCGCTGAGTGTATCGTTGAGCATCCCGAGGGTCTCTACCTTGTAGAATGATTTCTATGCCTCGAAAGAGCATTCCAGAGCTTTTAGCCTCTTTCACTTCACCATTTTCTACAACCACTTCTATTTTTAGGTGTCCTTCAATTCTGGTTACCGGGTCAATTACAATCTTGTTCAATTATTAGACCTCCTTACCTTGAAGTTTGCCTATCATGGGTATACCCTCTCCAGTCAGCTTCTGGTACATAGGGGACAATAAATCAGGAAACCCGGGCTCACAGCAGCCGATACACGGAGAACCGGCACCGATGCACCAGTTAACGCCATTATTCCACTTTCTTAATGGGCAATCAGAATGGGTGACTGGACCTTTACAGCCAAGTTCGTTGAGGCATCCAGGCTCGCCGAACTTTCGAGCAAATTTGCCTTCGTCGAAAAAGGCACGACGTGGGCAGTTCTCATGGATTAGGGAGCCGAAAAAGAGTTTGGGTCGTTTGTGTTCATCTAAGTCTTGAGGTTTAGGTAATCCAGACAATAATACTGAAGCCAGGGTGCCTACAAACCAGTCAGGGTGAGGAGGGCAGCCGGGGATATTTATTATTGGCTTGCTGATACCTCGAGACTTGAGGAAGTTGTCTATGCTAACGCAACCAGCCGGATTTGGTTTCCCGGCAGCAATCCCTCCAAAGGCAGCGCAAGTGCCTAAGGCAATTATAGCTAATGTGTCTTGGGCTAAAGTTTCGGCTTTAGACATCATGGGTATGGGCGTGTCATTTTTTTCGCCCAGTGTCCCGTAGATACCACTGTCAGCAGTGGAGATAGCTCCCTCTACTATTAGGATATAGCTGTTTTTACATGCCTTTGGTACATCTTCCAGAATTCTAAAAACGGCATCGCCTTGCCCTGCCATTATGGTAGCCTGGAATTTTAGGTTTACGTGTTTTCCTGGCATTACCTCATCAATCAAGATATTCTTAATTGTGGGGCTAACGGAGTTGAGGATGGATATAGAGCACCCTGTGCATGTGGCTGCCTGGAGCCAGATTACTGGATACTCTGTAACCTTAACCTTTGCCATCTACTTCTCCTTCTTGACTAAGTATTGTGCCTATCTCAGTCAGTTAACTATTGGCAACTGTCTTAGCATATTCGGGGCAACAGTTCTCCGGTAAGCATGTCAACAATTCGTGATGTCCCGAGTCTGGTCTTCATTATTAGTTTGCCTTTAGGCTCTGCATTCACTGTGCCAATAATTGAAGCACTGCTCCCATATCGGTTCTGCTTCATTTTGTCCAATACCTGCTCAGCATCTTCGGGAGCAACTATTGCTACCAGCTTGCCTTCGTTAGCCACATATAAGGGATCAAAACCTAAAAGCTCACAAGCTGCACGAACTGCATCACAAACAGGTATTTTCTCTTCTTCTATTTGAATGCCTACCTTAGATTGTTTAGCAAATTCATTTAACGTAGTGGCTAAGCCGCCTCTGGTAGGGTCACGTAAACAATGGATTTGAGATGACACCTCCAGCATTTCAGCGACAAGTTTATTTAAGGGGGCGCAGTCACTTTCTATAGGCACTGAAAACTTTAGTCCTTCTCTTTGGCTCATTACAGCAATGCCATGGTCGCCAATCGTACCACTTATGATGACTTTGTCGCCTGGTCTAGCGTTAGCCCCGGAGATGTTTACTCCGGGAGGAATGACTCCCAACCCGGAACTCGTAATAAACAATTTATCAGCATTTCCTCGATTTACTACCTTAGTGTCTCCAGTGACTATTTTGACATCAGCTTCTTGAGCAGCATCCTTCATGGAGTTGGCTACAATCCTTAGTTCTTCCCAGGATAAGCCTTCTTCTATAATCAGGGATATGCTTAGAAATAGAGGAGTTGCTCCGTTCATAGCCAAGTCGTTAATAGTACCACAAACAGCCAACCTTCCGATATCCCCTCCTGGAAAGAAAATGGGATTGACTACATAGCTGTCGGTGGTGAAAGCCATCTGACCGCTTAGCTCAAAGACAGCTGAATCGTCTAACTTGTTGAGCATTGGATTGCTAAATAAGGGTAAAAAGTTCTTTTCTATGAGGTCGTGACTAAGCTTACCACCGCTGCCATGAGCCAGAAGTATTGTCTCACCCATAATTAACTCCGTAATGAAAATAGGCAGCACAGGTACCTTCACTGGAGACCATGCATGGTCCAACAGGGTGTTCTGGGATACAGATTTTGTGAAAGAGCTTACAATCTAATGGCGTCTTGACACCACGCAGGATTTCACCGCAAAGACACCCCTTCGGTTCTCTTATTGGTGCTGTGGTTATGGAAAAGACCTTTTCAGCGTCAAAATGTTCATATTCCTTTCTTATTTTCAACCCACTTTTGGAGATGACACCGATACCACGCCAGTTAGCATTACTAACTTCAAAAACTTTGTCCATCAATTTGAGGGCATGAGTATTTCCTTCAGGTTTTACACCACGGGGATAAGCTATTTCTACCTTGGGTCTGCCCTTCTCAACTTGTTCGATTAGCATGGCTATGGTGAGGAGGATATCGAGAGGCTCAAAACCAGAAATGACGCAGGCGATCTTATATTCCTCGGGGATGAATTCGTAAGGGTGAGAGCCGATAATGGCGCTGACATGCCCTGGGCAGACAATACCGTTGAGTCTGATTTCGCCGAGGTCAAGAAGAGCTTTCATCACCGGAGGGCATAGCTTTAATAGGGATAATGTATGAAAATTCTTAATACTTTTTTGCTCTGCCTCAAGAATAGAAGCAGCAATAGTAGGCGAAGTAGTTTCAAAGCCAATACCAACAAAAATAACTGACTTTTGTGGATTGTCTTGGGCGATAGTGAGAGCGTCCTGAACCGAGTAGACTATTTTGATATTAGCGCCTTCAGCCTTTGCTTCTTGAAGGCTGGAATAGCTTCCTGGGACTTTCATCATGTCACCAAAGGTGGTTATGATGGTGTTAGGGAGTCTGGCTAACGCAATCGCTTTATCCAGGTCATCGTTCGCAGTAACACATACGGGACACCCCGGACCAGAAAGCATCTCTACTATCGGTGGTAGCAACTGTCTGATGCCATGCTTTAAGATAGCTACAGTATGTCCTCCACAAAATTCCATCAGTCTCACCGGTTTGGTGGATGACTGACGAATTTTGGTGACTAACCTTTGACCTAACTCAGCATTTCGGAATTCGTCAATAAACTTCATCCAGCTTTGTCATCTCTTCAAATAGCTGTAAAGTCTGTTTGGCTTCTGCTTCATCAATAACATTTATGGCGTAGCCAGTGTGAAGTAGCACATAATCACCCACTTTGGCTTCAGGAGTTAACCAAAGGCTAATCTGGCGTCTTACCCCGCCGATTTCTACCTGTGCATTGGTACCTCCAATAGAGACAATTCTTACCGGCACTGCTAAGCACATGTTTTCCTTTCCTAAACAAAATTGGCAATGACTGCCTGACCTAAGGAAATTCCACCATCATTACATGGTACTTGCTTATGAACGAAAACAGAAAAACCAGTATCCTCAAGGCATCTAATCACTTTTCGGAGAAGAAGACGGTTTTGGAAAACACCACCACTTAAGACTATCCTACTAATGCCTGTTTTCTTCCTTATTGCCTGGCACATTTGGTTGACTACTTGGGCTACGGTATTGTGAAACTTGAGGGATATATCACTGACTGGGACCCCCTTGGTTAAGTCTTCAATTATACCAGAGATAATCTCTCGGAGAGGGATTATATTAACTCCGTCCTTTTCTACTATGGAATGAGGATAACTGTTGGTACTATGTTCATTGTTACTATCATAGGTAGCCATCTCCAGTTCAACAGCGGCTTGACCTTCATAATCTATTTTGCCCTGTATACCTAACAGTGCCGAAACAGCATCAAAAAGACGTCCCATACTTGAGTTGAGAGGCGAGTTAAGCCGTGTATCTATTTGTCTCAGAATCAACTCAATTTCCAAATTGTCAACGTCTTTTAAGAAACTTAGGTCGGAGTTGAGAGCATTTCTACCCAACAATGTCGCTATATAACCAACGGCAATGCGGTAGGGTCTTTCTATAGCTACTGTGCCTCCGGGTAAGGGTAGATATTCCAGATGTCCCAGGCGTTCAAAGTGCTTGTAATCAGCTATCAAGAACTCACCCCCCCAGATATGCCCGTCGGAGCCGTAACCAGTGCCGTCAAAGGCGACACCTATAACTGGTGCTGATAAGTTATTGTCAATCATACAGCTAACAATATGGGCGTGGTGGTGCTGCACGGAAATAAGTTGAATGTCATTAGACTCAGCCGCTAATTCCTGGGCATATTTGGTAGGTAGGTATTCAGGATGGAGATCATGAGCTATGGTTTTAGGCTCAATTCGGAACAATTTCTTATAGAGAGCGATAGTGTTTATGAAATGCTCTAAGGTTTCTAAGTTTTCCATGTCGCCGATGTGCTGACTTACGAAGGCATATTCATCCTTAGTCAGGCAGAAGGTGTTCTTCAGTTCAGCACCACAGGCGAGGATCTGTTTAGTTTTGAAAGGGAGCCGAACCGGATATGGAGCATAACCTCGAGCTCGCCGGACAATTTGGGAGGTGTTTTTTTCTACTAAAGCCACGCTATCATCATAGCGAGCATAAATATCCCGGTTATGAATGAGAAAATAGTCAGCAATTTGAGAAAGTCGTCTTAAAGCCTCTTCATTATCTTTAGCAATAGGCTCTTCGCTGAGATTGCCGCTGGTCATAACCAGTGGTAACCTTGCTTCTTTGAGTAAGAGGTGATGAAGGGGAGTATAAGGAAGCATTACTCCCAGATACTTCAAGTTCGGAGCTACCAGGGGGGATACAGGAGAGTCATGTTTCCAGGGCAGGAGGATGATTGGGCTTTCAGGGGAAAGAAGCAACTTCTTTTCTTCCTCGGAAATATGGCAATGTTTCTCGGCTTCCTGAATATTTGCCACCATTATAGCTAACGGTTTGAATGGACGGCGCTTTCGCTGGCGGAGAGTTTTCAAGGCAACTTCATTAGTAGCGTCGCAGGCTAAAAGAAAGCCTCCTAACCCTTTGATGGCTATTATCCTACCCGCTTTTAGTAACTGGCAGGTGGTGGTGATAACGTCTGGACAATTTACCAGGTTTCCTGAATTGTCCATTAAGGAGAGTTTGGGACCACACTGGGGGCAGGCATTTGGTTGAGCGTGGAAACGACGGTCTAACGGGTCATCATATTCCTTCTGACAGTGTGGGCACATCTGGAAGGAGCGCATGGTAGTTTTGGGGCGGTCGTAAGGAATGTCCTCAATTATGGTAAAACGGGGACCGCAATTAGTACAATTGGTAAAAGGGTAACGATACCGCCGGTTATCAGGGTTGAATACCTCTTCGAGGCAATCGTGACAGGTAGCAATATCGGGAGAAACAAGTTGATATTTACCTTCTTGGGCGATGCTATGATGGATTTCAAATTTGTTGTAACCTGCTGATGGATGGAAGGTGGTAGTAATGCTTTCAATACGAGCTAAGGGTGGAGCCTGCTCCTGAAGCTCCGTTAAAAATTGCTCCAGGGTATTCTTTTCTCCTTCTACCTCAATCTTCACATCTTCTGAAGTATTACATACCCAACCCTTAAGACCATGCTTATTTGCCAATTGATAGACAAAAGGACGGAAGCCGACTCCCTGAACAACACCAAAAACACTGATCTTAGCTAATTCGAGAGACTTAATCCGGGGCATAACTTTCATTGTAGCAAATTTTGATAATGGTTACTATCTCAATACTGCTCTAAGAACTTGGAAATTTGGTCAAAGGTGAAGACGGGTCCATCTTGGCAAACATATTTATCGCCCACATTACATCGGGCGCATTTCCCCATACCACACTTCATCTTTTGTTCAAGAGTAGTAACTATTTGTTCGTTGGCAAACTTCAATTCTTTAAGCCTGACGAGAACAAAACGAATCATGATGGGTGGACCACAGGTAATGGCAATGGTATTTACTGGTGAGGGCTTGAGTTCTTTGACTACTTCCGGTACCAAAGCCACTCGTCCTTGCCACTTATTATCACTTCGGTCAACGGTGAGTTCCAGTCGTGTTCTGGGAGCTTTTGACCAAGTATCAAATTCGTTAGTAAACACTAAATCCTTTGGAGTGCGGGCTCCGTTAATAATGAGAAGGTCGCCATAATCATCCCGGTGGTCGAGGATGAAATTGATAACCGGACGCAAGGGTGCCATACCTATGCCGCCCCCAATAATAAGAATGTTTTTACCTTTATAATCTTCCAGTGGAAAATGATTACCAAAGGGTCCCCTTACGCCTATTTTGGCTCCGGGCTCTAACTCGTGAAGGGCACGGGTTACGGTACCAATGCGTCTCACAGCAAACTCGATGCCAGACTCCTGATATGCCAAAGAAACAAAGCCGAAGGGTGCCTCACCAACTCCGTAGGCAGATAAAAAAGCAAATTGTCCCGGCTTATAGTCGAATTTGTCCTGCAGTGCTGAATCGTTCAGTTGCAAATTATGGAGTTTTATATCAGGCGTTAAATCTGTTACCTTTATTAAAGTTGCCGAATAAGGTATAAACGGATTTGCTGTAACCACCTTAAGCCCTCATTCTTTGGACATCAGTGATGATTTCCCTAATATCTATATTTACCGGACAACTTCTAACACATCTGCCGCAGCCAGTGCACTTTACATCGCCAAAACGCTCTGGAAAGTATAAGAGTTTGTGGTACCAGCGCTGGCGTAGGCGGGTTCCTTTTGTAGAGCGGGGGTCATAGCCACCAGCAATACGGCTAAACCCCGGTGATTGGCAACTTTCCCAGCTACGGACTCGTTCGATTTTCTCTTTGCTTACATAGTCCCGAATGTCGAAGCAATAACAACAGGGGCAGACATAAGCACAAATGTTACAATGAATACAGCGGTCAGCTACTCTGTCCCAGTAAGAATCGTTGAAAACTCGAGGCATTATCTCAGTAATGCCCTCAGTAGGCACTATATTGAGAATGGGTGGAACAGGTGATGTTACCTCTGCTTCCTGCATGGGTGCGTCAGTCAGTAGTTGCCCACCCCTTTCAGTGACTATATACATTATGTATCTTTCCTCTGTTGTTTCTGTTAACAAAATGTCCAAATGAGTTGGGTCAGCGGGACCGCCATTAACGCTGGTACAGAAGCATTCAAGGCAAGGAGTGGAACAAGCTAAACCCACCAACGTAGTCTTGTCTCTTTTCTCTTTGTAGAAGACATCGGCTGGCTCAGCCAAAAAGGCTTTGTCTATCAATGCTATACCTTTAGCATCGCAGGGGTGAAGACCGAAAAGAACAGCTTCATGCCCTGCACTTGCTGGTATGATTTTGGGAATCTCGTTTTTGACTATGGTAAACAGAGTCTCTGAAGGCGGGAAGAACCAGTTTTTGGGAGAAAGGTCGGTATTAGGAAAATTTAGGTTTATTTTTTCTATTTCTGAATTACTGACAGGTTCATAAAGGGTGACTTCGGCAGAAGTAACTGGGGCAATAACAGTGTACTTTTGTGACAGTTGCCTGAGCCAGGATAAAAGGTTCCCTTTAGTAATGACTTTCATTCACTAACGCCTAAATTCTCTTCTTTTTTGAAGGTAGCAAAAGGTGGTATTACTTCAGCATTGACCCCGGGCTCAAATTCAAAGAGTCGCAAAGTATCTTTCTCTAATTTACGATTAATCAGCATCAGGGGTATGTTCACCGGACATACTCGTTCACATTCATTACAAGCTATGCAGCGGGCTGACAAATGAAAAGCTCGACCTATGTTCCATACCCAGTTTTCATCAGGAGCTATTCTGATCCCTACCCAGAGGGGGTCTAATTCGTCAACAAAGCATTCGTAGCAATAACAACCAACGCAGGCTTGACGACATCCGTAGCAGCGAATACACCGGTCGAAATGCCCTGACCAGAACATCTTTCTTTCCTTTGAGGTCATCTCTTCAATCTTTATGACATCGGCATAATTACGAGGCGAGGTCTCTGTGACTGGTTCTCCAATCAAGAAATCATAAAGGGGAGGTGTGTGTTGGGGACAGTACTGACATTTAGTTGGCAAGGAGTCTTCAATCCGGTTGAAGCGCACTTTCTTAACACCTGAACAGACAACACCTATGATAAATAGATTTTCCCGATGAAGCTGGCTTTCGTTGAGGAGTAGATTTATACCTCGAGAATCGCATGGTTTGGTGACTATGCCGGTGGGTTTATCTTTTCTATTAAGTAAATATTTACTTAGATTATGCACACAGGTTTCATCAAAAATTAGCCTGTCTACTTGAGAAGGTTCGTAGATAAAAACAGGTCGTGCAGTTAAGTTATCAGTAGCTCTTTCATAACCTATGACACACTCTACCCGTTTAGTTTCTAATAACTCTTTGACTTTGTTGCGGATTTCGTTAATCATGTTTCCCGTGTTCCCAATCTCTTTAAGTTTTCCGTAAAATCTGAGACAAGCTCTGAGAACCTCTTCCCCTCCGAAGCGGAGACCCACTCTAATCTAAAGCGTTCTTTTTCAATGCCCAGATATTCCAGAAAGGGATGTAGTAGAGCAAAGCGACGGCGAGTATGGTAATTACCTTCAGTGTAGTGGCAATCCCCAGGGTGGCATCCCGCAATTAATACACCATCGACGCCTAATTGAAATGCTTTAACGACAAACAGAGGGTCGACCCGTCCTGAGCAGGGCACTCGGGTAATGCGGAGGTTAGCCGGGTAAGTAATGCGGCTGGTTCCGGCGAGATCGGCGCCTGCATAACTACACCAGTTACACAAGAAGCCGACTATTTTGGGTTCATAAACTAAAGCCATAGGCTGGTTATCTCGTCCAAGATTTGTTGATTAGTAAAACCCTGCAAATCAATGGCTTTAGGACGACAAGCTGCCATACATAGTCCACAACCTTTACATAAGCTCTCATTGACTACAGCAATTAGGCGCTCATCCCGGCTAGTTTGGTAGTCAATAGCCTTAAACGGGCAGATATTCACGCATAGGAGACAGCCAATACAACGTGCTGTGTCTACAACAGCAATTAGCGGCTCTGTAGTTAATATGTCCTCGCTAAATAGAGCTGCCACTTTAACCGCTGCAGCACTTCCTTGGGCTACGCATTCTGGGATATCTCTTGGTCCGACACAGGCGCCGGCTACGAAGATACCATCGGTCTGTGTCTCTACCGGACGCAACTTGGGGTGAGCTTCTACCAGAAAATTGTAACCGTCATAGCTGATATTAAGGTTTCGAGCCAGTTCATCGGCGCCTACGCTCGGCTCCATCCCGGTAGCCAGAACTACTAAGTCAACAGCAATTTCTACCGGTTTTCCTATAAGGGCATCCTCGCCTAAGACTATTAATTTCTTACCATCCTGGTAAATCTTTGAAGGTCTACCTTTGATATATGTCACGCCAGCTTCATCAATAGCCCTGAGGTAGAACTCTTCAAAATCCTTACCTCCTGCCCGGACGTCGATATAAAATATGTAGCACTGGATTTCAGGGTCATGCTCCTTTAGCATGATGGCATGTTTCGCCGTATACATACAGCATACTTTGCTACAATAGGGTCTACCTTTGTGTTGGTCTCGAGAGCCGACGCAACAGACAAAAGCCACCGTCTTTGGACGGCTGCCATCAGAGGGGCGGATGACCTCACCACTGGTAGGACCTGAGGCACTCATTAATCTTTCAAGCTGCAAGCCAGTAATTACATTAGGGTAAGCTCCGCCCCCATATTCTTCATACTGGCTGTGGTCATAGATTTGATAGCCGCTGGCAACCACAATAGCGCCAAATTTTTCATTAATGATTGTATCTTCTTCCTCCCAAGTTATGGCACCAGTGGGACACAGCTTTTCACAAATACGACACTCCGGCGGTTTCTTGCCCTGCTCACCAAGAGCAACCCAGTTCAGGTACTTAATGTAACGACAAATGTTAAGGTCAATGACTGGCTTAGGAGGCATGGCTTGAGCAAAAGGAATATAAATAGCGGTGCGCTTCCCCAGTCCTAAATCGAATTCTGACGTGGTTTTCTCAGGACACTTTTGCCAGCAGGTACCGCAGCCAGTGCATTTTAGGTGGTCAACTTTTTTGGCTTTCTGCAAAATTTCAACTTCAAAGTTTCCCACAAATCCCTTTACTTTTTTCACTTCGGCATAAGTCAATAATTTGATTTTCGGATGCTGAGCCAAGTCAACCATCTTTGGAGTAAGGATACAGGCAGAGCAATCTAAAGTAGGAAAAGTCTTGTCTAATTGAGCCATACGTCCGCCAATGCTCGGTTCCCGTTCCACCATCACCACTTCGTAGCCGGCATTGGCTATATCAAGGGCAGCTTGAATACCAGTGATACCACCGCCGATGACCAAAGCCTGTTTGGTAACTTCTACTTGCCTGGGATAGAGGGGTTCATGGCGAAGAACCTTGGCTACTGCCATTTTTATGATATCTATGGCTTTAGCGGTGGCTGTTTCTTTGTCATTACTGTGAACCCAGCTACATTGCTCTCGAATATTAGCCATTTCCAGCAAATAGGGGTTCATGCCAGCACTGGCTACTGTCCTACGGAAAGTAGCCTCATGCATACGGGGAGAACAGGCGGCAACTACAACTCGGTTGAGGTTGTTCTCAATGATTGCTTCTCGGATGGAAGCCTGTCCTGGCTCACTACAACTATACTTATTGTCGGTAGCCAAAGTTACCATAGGCATCTTTTTAGCTGCTTCGAGCACCCTGGCAATGTCAACACTGCCGGCGATATTGGTGCCACAGTGACAAACAAAAATACCGATTCTCGCCAATTCTTTCTCCTAAATTAGCTGCTTATTCTGTAACAAAGGCATAGGATTGGTAAAATGCTTGTTTAATTGTAATTGCTTTGGTAGTAGCCCCAAAGCCAGTCCGATAAGTTGAGTAAAGTAAAATATTGGTAGACCAACACCATCCTTATATTTGGCTTCAATAGTTTTCTGCATGGAATCCAGATTGCTATGGCAGACTGGACAAACCACTGCCATACAGTCAGCTCCGGCTTGTTTGGCTTGGGATAACAGGCGATGAGAGAGCTTAGTAACGATATCGGGACGGGTAAGTATATGACTCCCACCGCAACATTCTGTTTTAAACTTCCAGTCGACTGTTTCGGCACCTAATTTTGTTATAAGCCTATCCAGCATCTGGGGATTCTCAACATCGTCAAAATTGGTAACCTCTCTGGGGCGGACAAGGAGACAGCCATAATAGCAAGCTACCCTTAAGCCGCGAAGGGGTTTTTCAATTTTGATGTTTTCTTTGTTTTCTTCCAGCAACTGAACGAGGTGTATTACTTCGTAGTTAGAGTCTGTCGGTATTTCCTCTTTCAGGACATTACTAACTGAGTTGCGTGTGGTTTCATCCTTAAGTTCATAAGCGGCAAACTTAAGACGGGAAAAACAAAGGGCACAAGCAGCAACGAGAGGCACGCCCAACTTCTGGGCTGCCTGCAGCTCCCGAGCTGGTAAGGCTACCCCCAATAAGTAGTCTATACTATGAGCAGAGGCGGCACCACAGCAAGTCCAGTCTTCCAGTTCTTCTAACTGGATACCCAGCGTTTTGCAAATCAATCGTGCTGAAATGTCATATTCTCTGGCACTTGTCTTTAGAGTGCAGCCGGGATAGTAGGCGTAGCGAGACTTCTCCATCAGGATTTTTCCCCTCGAGGTTCAGTTGTCTCTTTCCTTAACAACTCCACCCTGGCGAAGACCCTTTTGATTTCATTGGCTGCCTTAGCCCTGTGGGGTAAAAATACCAACTTCCCTCGGGATAGCATCCCTGGCACAATTTCGATTCGAGCCAGTGGATGTTTTCCCAAGAGATTGTAGGCTAATCCTAATCCCAGTTCGTAAACACGCCCCCAGTATTTGACAGACCGGATAAAAAGGTCATGGAAAAGCTTGATGCTTTCTTGAGTAGGGGTAGGTTTCCCTTTGTTGGTGGCAAGGCGCAGTGCTTCCATTATTCTGGCGATGTCAATTTCCTGAGGGCATCGTGCTGAACAGGTCAGGCAGTAGAAGCAAATCCACATGGTAGAGCTTTGCTTAAGCTCTTCTTCTATCCCAAGTTGCAAGGCTCGCATTACTTGGCGTGGGGCTAAGTCCATAGCATAAGCTACCGGACAGCCAGCAGTACATTTTCCGCACTGGTAACAGTGAGCGATTTTCTGATGGCTATAGGCTTCGACAAAACTCCGTAATTCGCTTGTTGGTTTAGGTCTAATAATATCAACTGTTGCCATTGCCTAAATGTTGCCTTTCAGCCCGGCTAAGACCCAAGAACACCAGTCATCAATGCCTGCCCCGGTGTTGCAGGAAACTCGGAAAATCTTGACCTTAGGGTTCAAGTTCTCAATCGATTTCTGGAAGGTAGCTAAGTCGAAGTCAAGATAAGGCAGAAGGTCTATTTTGTTTATCACCACGGCATCGGCATCTGTAAATATGATGGGATATTTTACTGGTTTATCATCGCCTTCAGGGAGGCTGGAAATTATTACTCGCCTGTGTTCTCCGAGGCTAAACTGGGCTGGGCAAATTAAGTTACCTACGTTTTCGATGAGGAGTAAATCAACCTGCGACAAGGGCAGATTGTCAAGGGCTTGGCTAATCATATTAGCATCGAGGGAGCAACCGCCACCGGTATTTATCTGGACAACGTTTATTTTCTCTACCTTTATTTTGTTAGCATCCACTTGTGAGGCTATGTCGCCTTCAATAACAGCTATATTTATTTTGTCCTTCAGCTTTCTTATTGTTTGCAGGATAAGGCTTGTCTTACCAGCCCCGGGGGATGACATGAGGTTAATAGAAAAGATTTTGTGTTTATTGAAGAGGTTTTTGTTTTTAGCAGCTATGGCTTCATTAGCTTCGAGAATATTTTTTAGTACTTTTATTCTCATTAATTAAAAGTCCTATTTTTCACTGCACCTCTAAGCTTTCTAAGTAAAGCTCTCGCCCGGCTACTATTTCTATTTGTTGACTCTGGCAATGGGGGCAAGTCCACAGCAGTTCGCCGGGGTGGAAAATGCTCAGGCAGTGGCGACATTTTAACTGTGCCGGCACTAACTCGAAGGTGAGTGTGGCTTGTTCAGCGGCACTATCCTTCTTCAAGAAGTCGAAGTAAAACTGGATACAATCGCTGACAACTCCCGATAATTCACCGATAACCAGATTAATCTTGTTAATCTTGCTGGCTTTAGCGGTTTTTGCTTTATCTAAGGCTATGTCCAGGATGCTCTGAGTTATTGCGAGTTCGTGCATTTGACTGGGGCAACAAATCTAATAGATTATAGCTCGTTTAGATTTGGCTTTCAACACACGTTAGTCCAGCTTGTCTATCACCCTATTGAGGGCTTCAGCTAATCCAGGGACGGTCTCATAGCGGGTGATTTCTGAGGCATTAATCCATTTAGCTTCTTTATGCTCCCAGTCTATTTTGATTTTCTGTGGTGTCTTCACATGAAAGAGGAAGGGATGGACTATCCATTTTCTGTTTAGACTTTCATCAACAACTTCCAGAGGTTTGCCTTTTTTCAGCAACTGGATGTCCTCTTTAGCCAGTCCTGTTTCCTCCGTTATTTCAGTAGATGCTTGCTGGTCATTGCTGGTTTCGATATAGCCGCTGACACCAGCCCATTGTCCCTGATAGGTGCTGACCTTTTGGCTTCGCCTCAGGATAAGGATTTTGCGGTCATGCTCCAGAAAGCAAGTGACCACATGTTTTTCCTCAAGATTTCTGGGAGTTTCTTCCTTTATTAAGTCGAGAAGATGTTCTTTCAATAGCCCCAGGGCAGCCTTAGCAGCGCCTTCCTTATTTTTTTCTCGGTTTCCTCTAAAGCGGTGTTCTCTGCTTGTGGAATGACGGGCATTGGCTAAACCGATATAGAAGAGCCCGACGGGTTTCTCGGGAGTAGCACCAGCAGGTCCAGCGATACCGGTGTCGGAAATGCATATGTCCACCTTGAGTATATTTCTGCCGCCTTCAGCCATCTCTTTAGCGGTCTGGTGACTGACAGCTCCATAATTTTCAAGAGTCTCCTTTTTTACCCCCAGAACATTAATTTTTATCTCATTACCATAAGCAATTATAGAGCCTTTGAAATAATCAGAACTTCCCGGGATGTTGGTAATCTTGTCACTTATTCTGCCGCCAGTGGCAGACTCAGCAGTGCCAATGGTCGGTAATTTTCCGGTTAGGGCTTGGTATTTTCTTAATAATTGTGAAATGTCGGTTTCAAGTTTTGCCAAAGCTCTTTCCTCAGTTTTGATTTCTGTATTCATTTTAGCAGAAATTGTGATTGAGGATGATGGTTGTTGGTGCTATCATAGGTGAAGCTTTGCAAATCTATCGGGGAAAGTCACAGGCTGTGGTTGACCTTAAAGTCTCGGATAATAAAGGGCGCTTGATTGCTAAAGGTCAAGCGACGGCTCTTCCCACACGCTACACCGAAAGACAACAGGACTTACAAACACCTCACTAATTTAACAGCAATGGATGATACCTCAGATACAATAGTCTTCCTGGGCACTGCTGGTGCCCGGGTGATGGTTACCAGCCAGATATTGGCTTCTGGAGGTGCCTGGCTGGACCTTGGAGGTACTCAAATACTCCTTGACCCGGGTCCCGGGTGTCTGGTGCAGGTGGCTAAGAGAAAACTTGACCCATCTAAGTTGAGTGCCATCCTCCTTTCTCATAAACACCTCGACCATTCGGGTGATATTAATATTATGATTGAAGCCATGACTGAAAGCGGGCGAAAACGCCGAGGCATCGTCTTTACCCCTGAAGATGCCTTAAACAATGACCCGGTAATTTTGGGGTATTTGCGTAGCTATCCGGAAAATATTCAACTTCTTACTGAAGGCGGGTCTTACTCTCTGGGTGATGTCTCCTTTCAAACGCCGGTGAGGCACCAGCATCGGACAGAGACCTACGGTTTTGTTTTTGAGACCCCCCGCCACACCTTTTCTTGGATTGTCGATACTCTATATTTCGATGAGTTACCCAGGTACTACCGGGGTGAACTCATAATTATCAACGTGGTCAGATTGGAACCTAGTGCGCCTATTGACCATCTTTCTTTACCTGAAGCACGACAAATAATTGAAGTGGTAAAACCGAAGGTTGCCATTCTCACTCATTTTGGCATGACTATGTGGCGAGCCAAACCATGGGAATTAGCCAGGCAATTGACTGATGACCTTGGCATTACTGTTATTGCTGCTCGTGATGGTATGAGGTTCGACCTGGGACAGTTGAGCGCGAAGTAAGTAGTAATGAGCGGGGTAGAGTAGTTTGGGAAATACTGTCAAATATTATATTGGTACCAGCGGCTGGCATTATGAAGACTGGCGGGGGCTTTTCTATCCTGAGGAGTTAGCCAAATCAAAATGGCTGAAGTTCTACGCCGACCATTTTGCCACTGTTGAGCTTAACAACAGCTTCTACCATTTGCCTTCAGAAAAAGCCTTCACTAATTGGCGAGAGTCTACCCTTAAGGATTTTGTCTTCGCTGTTAAGGTAAGCCGCTTCATTACTCACATAAAGAGGCTGAAAAACGTTGAAGCGCCTTTGGAGAACTTCTTAGCCAGAGCTAATTTATTGCAACAAAACCTGGGACCGCTTCTGTACCAGTTGCCACCCAATATGAAGCGCAATGATGAAGTATTGGAAGCCTTCTTGTCAGTTTTACCTCGTCAGTATCGCCATGTATTTGAGTTTCGCAATGAGTCATGGATTGATGACAATGTTTTTGACCTTCTGAGAAGGTATAACGCTGGTCTTTGTGTCTTTGACATGCCTGGTTTTACCTGTCCCCTGGTAGCTACTGCTGATTTCGCTTACATCCGCTTTCATGGCAGTATCGGTCTTTATAGCAGTTGCTATAGTAATGAGGAATTAGTTGACTGGGCAAAGAAAATCAGCAGCCTGGGGCAAAATTTAGAAGCGGTTTACATCTACTTCAACAACGATGTTGAAGCTTATGCCGTGAGAAATGCCCAGACACTAATGCACTTCTTAAGTTAATCTCGCCCTATTTAAACCGCCAGCAGTTTTATAGCTCGCGCTACTGTGCTTGCTTAAATGCCTTGGTAGCGATGGTCTCGATTAGGAACCCCCAGAGAAGCACAAGGACAAAGGCTATCCATGGGTCTTGCCCTGTTCCGACGCGGCTTATAGCCGTGAATACTCCGAAAAGACCTCCCCAGAACGCCCCGTGAGCTGCCCAGTTCATTCTTATCGAGCTTGCCCCGATGGCTACCCCCAGGACTGTGTGGTTCAGCAAAAAGGCAACACCGATGGGCCAAAAGTCAATACCCATCGTGTATCTGGACCCTAACATGCATATAACGCCAAAGACCGCTCCAAAGATTGTGGTGATAACCAGCCGCGATGATTTAACCATTACGACACCTCCTTTTTAGAGTTTATTATTTTTGGCTATTAAAATTCGACCTTTTTCTGGGCAAACAGACCTTCGATGCCGTGCTCTACCCTTCGTCTAACTGGCATGAGGACGCCAACAACTATCCCTATGGAGATAAGGTGAACATACATCGGTTGCTCACCTAATATGTCCCCCAGATACTTGGACAGAAAGTGCTCGGAACAGCTAAAGAGAAAGATGATGAGTGCCACCAGTGCTGAATATATAGTTCCCTTCTTTATGATGACTGTGATATCAAAGAGCTGGTACTTTATTATGGCTATGCCAATCAAGGCTGCGGCAACATCGTTGAAAAGCATGCAGGTTGGCATCAAATAACGATTGTCGATGCCATAAAGTATGGCGATCTTCGATGTGGCTAAATGGACTATTGACAAGCTGATAAGGATATACAATATATGGCGCTTTTTTAATACTGAGGTTTCCTGCCTGTAAGCACGGAATAGGTACCAGAGTGCAGAAAAGCCAAAAAAGTAGCTAACGGGGGCTGAGAAGAGGAAACCATTAAGCATCATAGAGTCCGGTCGGTAGATGTGCCCCCAGCTATAGTTGTAAACGCCTACAATCTTGCCCCCTAAGCCGGATACGAGAAGAATAAAGGAAATGAAACACAAAGCCCAGATAAAAATGGTCCGCTTCTTCCTTGGCTGGTTGAGGTAGCTGCAGGTAAAGTGGTAGATAATGGCAAACATAAAAACGCACGGCAACAAAATTACCCAGCCATAGATAGGAAGCTCATTAACGTAGCTATTTCTGATCATGGACAGAGATATGCCGAGGTCCCATAGAGCGCAGATGAAAAGAAAACCACTAAAAAGGTAGTGGTATTTCTGTCTTCCCCGTGACAAGACAAGAAACAGTACCGTGCTATTTAGGAGAAAGCCGATGAACGATGTTATGGCAGTGACCAAAACGGCATTAGATTGCATCAGAGCATTCTTCCCTAAACTCTACTTAGAAAGCCGTGTTATTTTTGGTTAGGGACTTCTTACGGATTATTGTGGCTATGCTAAACCTTTGCTCGTTGGCTGTCAATACCTCCAACAACCCCAAAATTAACTTCCAGCCGCACAGAAAATCCAACCCCCGCTAACCAATGAGTCTACAGCCCTGTTGAACTCAACCGGGCTATAAAAGAGGCTGCGCTGACCTTAATCTTTCCGAGGGCAGCCTTTTTTATTTGGGTGAAGTCCCCAGGTTGTTCAATAAAAGCCAACCCAATGGGATGCGAATGAATAACATGAATAATCATAAAGTATCTAGTCCTGATAACTTAGAGATATCTCTATCAATAGCTACGAGAATATTAAGAATTTGGTGATTATATACTTGACAAACCCATATTCCTATGATACACTTATATTATAGCTAAAAACGAGGTGTATCATGAACGAAACGATTACATTGGAAACAATAGCAAGCCATTTTAGCAATGATGATTCAGCTCGTGAATTATTAGAACGCTTACGCTGGTCTAATGGTAGAGCTTGCCCTCATTGTGGCTCATTAGAATCTTACCAATTGAAACCGAAGAGCGAATCCAAGAAACCAGTTCGCAAGGGCGTTTACAAGTGCAAAGCTTGTCGAAAGCAGTTCACAGTTACCGTTGGCACTATCTTTGAAGACAGCCACATACGACTGCACAAGTGGCTTTTAGCCATTCAACTACTCTGTTCAAGTAAGAAAGGTATGAGTGCGCATCAACTACACAGGATGTTAAATATTACATACAAATCTGCTTGGTTTATGGCTCACCGCATAAGATACGCTATGAATCAACCGCCATTGGCTGATAAGTTGCAAGGTGTTATTGAAGCTGATGGGACATATATTGGTGGTAAGGCTCACGGCAAACGAGGTCGGGGCGCTGAGAATAAAATACCGGTATTTGCCCTTGTAGAACGAAACGGTAATGTTCGCTCATTTAAAACGGAACGAGTTACACATAAGAATCTCCAAGATATAATGCGAGAGCACATTGATAAAGGTTCAATCATAATGACTGATGAGTTCTTAGCCTATAAAGGTTTAGACAAGCATTTTGCCGAACATCACACAGTCAGTCATGGCTTGGGTGAATACGTAAATGGCAATGTGCACACAAATACAGCCGAAGGATTCTTTAGCCTACTAAAAAGAGGTATAAATGGAGTCTATCACCATATTAGCGATAGATATTTGCCACTATATCTTGACGAGTTCAGCTTTCGTTACAATGAACGCAAAGAAGCTGATGGTACTCGATTGGTTTCTGCAATAAACAGTGCAAAAGGTAAAAGATTGATGCTGAAGTAACTAATCAATCCCTCAATAAGTCTTTGATACGAGGGATAACCTCATTACTAGCTATTACCCCTTTTCTCAGTATCTTAACTAATCTTATGCCCATTGTTGTCTTTATTTCCAGTTTTCGCTGGTTAAATAGTTTCACAAGCATGTTTATACTTCTTTCGAGCGGGTGATTACAATCTATAATGGTCTTCTTATTGAATCCTGGGTATTGGTTAGGAGTAATTTCTACTAGTGTTTCATTAGGACAACCTTTCCTACGTTTTCGAACTTTGCTTATTTTGTGTGATGCATATACAAGAAAGACAACTGTATCTTTCGATGGGTCAACATTTATTACAATACAATAATGTGGATATGTTGAACGAAGTTCAGGGTCGTTGTAATAATAAACAGAACCAGCTGTGATATTAGACCGAATCGGGTGACTTGTGGTAGGCAAACATTATCTCCAAATAGATTCGATGACAAGCATCTCTTCTAGTTGGTCACGCCTTATTGCCTTTTCTTCATCTGTTAGAGCAAAGCACTTATCAAATTTGGAAATTGGGTCATCAAAAAAATCATCTAAATTCATTTCGATTCTATCTGCTAATTCCAATGATAACTTGTGTTTATGCCAATCAGGATATTTATGAGTAAGGTCTACAATTGCCCATTGGTCTAAATGACCAAATTTATTCCATACATAACCAAGAGCTTCCAAGTCTGAAACGGACAATTCTGCCTTATCTACTGGTTTCTTAGATATGAAATTATATTTGCCGAAGGATTCTATATAATTCGAGGCATAATTTTGCGCTTCTATACCGGTAAACTCGCTTTCTTCTGCTATGTCTTTTGTTCCAGTTGCTACAGGACCATTATCCATTGCGTAGTATGTATCGTTAGTTATTAAGCGCCCATATTTGCGCAAATGGTATCTATCTGCAAAGTAAATCAATTTTAAGGCTTTCAATCTATTAATTTTGCCACCTGATTTGTCAGCAAAATAATTCAGAGATTGTGTTGCCTTTTTGTAGTCGAAAACAAAATTATATTTCTGCATATTTACCTACTATCACTTCGAGATGGTTTATTAACAGGCTTTACCTTCAACAAACCCTTAACTGCATTTTCAAACTTAAGCGGATACAAAGTTAACTTACTGTTATTTTTCTTGTTGGTTTTTCGCTTTTCCATATATCTTGTATTCACTTGCGGTCAGGCTACTATATGACCTATAATATAGCGGACGGAGAGTGCGGTCACTTGGAGTGAACAGGGTCTTTAAAACCCACGATACCCACAAGCATACGGTTCGATTCCGTCACTCTCCGTCCTCGGTTTATCTTACTTTACGAATAACAGTTCCCAATTACGAATAGTTAGTAGCTAACTATCTAATGTTATACACACTCACATACATTTGTCAAGGTTTTTGGATGATTTGTTGGTTATTTTTTAGTGATTTTTTGGCAACATAACTATTGGGTTTGTTAAATACCCAATAACCTAACATTTTACCTTAAGACCACACGACGACCTGTTAGCCATCTTTCTTTAGTCAGGGTCTTTTCAAAAAGGTGTTACTACTGCCTTTTTGTTTTCATGCTGTCTATTTACCCCTATTTTCTATAGGAAATTTCTCACAGGGGTTGTGGTGGGGACAGTGATAATACTACAAATATTCCTTCACCTTTGCAGCCAGCTTTGACGTTATGCCCTTAACAGAGGTCAGTTCCTCAACGGAAGCATCCTTGATGCCTTTAACTGAGCCGAATCTTTTGAGTAAGGCTTTTTTGCGTTTGGCGCCAATGCCGGGGATGCTGTCCAGTACAGAGGTCAGTCCTGCTTTCTGGCGCTGTCTCTGGTGGTAGCTCAAGGCAAAGCGGTGAGCCTCGTCTCTGACTCTTTGGAGTAAATGAAGAGCCGGAGAGTTAGCAGGAATATCTAATGGCTCAGAGGCACCTGGAATAAAGACTTCCTCCTGTTCCTTAGCCAGACTGGCAACTGAGGTGTGGTCAATCTTCAAGTCTCGTATTACTTCTGTAGCAGTATTAAGGTGTCCTTTGCCGCCGTCAATGAGGATAAGGTCGGGGGTGATTGCCCAGCTACCTTCGGCTGTGGCATGCCTGTGAAAGCGCCGCCTCAACACTTCCTGTATCATAGCATAGTCATCAGCCCCAGCTACTGTCTTTATTCTGAAACGGCGGTAATGGGCTGGCTTGGGCAGTCCTCTTTCAAAGACAACCATACTGCCTACAGCCAGAGCGCCACCAATATTGGATATGTCATAGCCTTCTATCCTCTGCGGGATTTTAGGCATGTTGAGCCTTTCTCGTAACTCCTCCAAACTGTTCGCTATCTCAGGGAGGGTAGGGTGTTTCAATTTTGACAGTTCAAGTTGCTGCTGAGCATTTTTAGCTACCATATCAACTAACTGTTTTTTGGTGCCCTTCTGAGGTACTACAAATCTCACGGTGCCTTTTCTTAGAGTCTTCAGCCATTGACGGATAGCAGCCTGGTCCTCAATGGGGTACTGGAGCAGTATTAAGGATGGTATTGACTGGGCTGAGGCATAATATTGCTTGACAAAGCTGGTCATTATTTGCCTTTGATTTTCTTGATGAACGCCTTCAAGGATAAAGGAGTCACGACCAATGAGCTTGCCATTGCGAATGAAGAAAATTTGGACACAGGCTTGGTCTCGGTCTTGAGCCAGGGCAATAGCATCTTGGTCACCACTGACGATAGTGGCAATCTTTTGTCCTTCAATCACCTTTTCTACAGCTTTGATTTGGTCACGAAGCCAAGCCGCTTTTTCAAACTGAAGTTGGCTGGAGGCGGCTTTCATCTTGCGTTTGAGCTCAGCCAGAACAAGTTCCTCTTTTCCTTCAAGGAAGAGGATGACCTGGTTTATTACCTCAGCATAGTCTTTTCTACTGACAGCACCGATGCAGGGTCCGAGGCAACGCTGGATATGGAAGTCGAGGCAGGGTCGTGATTCCTTGGTGGTGATCGCTTTGCTGCAGGAGCGGAAGGGGAAAATTTTCTTAATCAGTCTGAGTGTCTGGCGTACTGAGCCAGCACTGGCGAAAGGTCCAAAATAACGACTGCCGTCTTTGATGAAGCGACGAGTGACATAAATCCGAGGGTAATCTTCTTCTAAACTTATTCTTAAGTAAGGGAAAGTCTTGTCGTCTTTAAGGCGTACATTGTACCTGGGGCGATATTTCTTAATGAGGTTCAACTCCAGGATAAGGGCTTCTTGCTCAGAGTCAGTGGCTATGAACTCAACGCCCTCTATTCTGGAAACCAAACGCTGATGTTTCGGTGATAGGTTATGAAGAGAAGTAAAGTAAGACCTGACTCGATTGCGCAGGTTGGCAGCTTTACCAACGTAAAGGACATTATCGTTGGCATCTTTAAACAGGTAAACGCCGGGTTTGCTCGGTGCTGTTTTAGCTGAAAAATTTTTATCCCGCAATGCAAACTCAATTGTAGCACTGTAAACTTAACTGGGGCAAAAAGCGTTTTTCTTGTTGGGCAGTTTTAGTGAATGTTTCAAAAAATCTTCAAAATCCTACTTTTTGGTGATTGTAGTTTGCAATTATTATGTTAAAATAGACTTGTTATGCTGAAGGAAAAGGTAGACAGTTTTCTGAATCATCTGGCTAAAGAAAAGGGAGTCTCTCCTAATACCGTGGCTGCTTATAGGAATGATATAAATCAGTTTGCTGCTTTTGTTATAGATAAGAATGCTCAGGCTGATTCGGTACCGAATTGGTCGAATTTGACCGCCCGGCTTATCTCTGACTATAGACAGGAACTGATAGATAAAAAGTATCGACCAGCAACCTTAGCCCGTAAAATAGCGGCGACTAAATCTTTCATAAAATTCTTATTTCAGAGAGACAAATTGCCTGAAGATATGGAGAAGAGTTTGATTGCCAGCCATGTTACCAGAAGTATCCCAAAACCTCTGTCCCTTCCTGAAGTAAAACGTTTGCTGGCTCTGCCAGCTAAGATGGTTTCACCTGTAGCAAAGAGGGACAGAGCTATGCTGGAGTTACTTTATGCTTCTGGTTTACAAGCCAGTGAACTGATGTCTTTGAACTTGGGTGATGTTGACCTGAAGAGGGGCATAGTGCATTGCCGGGGTAAGAGTACTCGAAATAGGAGTATATCCATTGATGCCTCAGTAACAAAAGTGGTTAAAGACTACCTGGATATGGCTCGCCCCGAGCTGGCAAAAGAGACGGAGACAGCTTTGTTTGTCAATATCCGAGGCGAACGCCTCACTCGGCAGGGTTTCTGGCAGATTTTGAAAGAATATGGCGGTAAAGCTGGACTTGATATTCAAGTAACACCCCGCGTGCTCCGCCACAGTTTTGCTATTCACAAGCACAAAAGTGGTGTTGACCTTTCTGAAGTACAGAAGATGCTGGGGCATGCCTACTTGACAAGTACCAAAGTCTATGAAAAAGTCAAATAGAGCAGTGCCGGCTAATTTGGCAGTAGGCAGTGATGAGCGTCGCCCGCTAACAGATTTCGTGGTCTCCTGGCTTAAAACTGAAGGATTTAATGTTGAGCTTTTCGGTGCTCTAAAAGGGGAAAATTTATCTTGGGTGGAAGTTGGGCAGAAAGTAGCTGAGAAGGTTGCCAGTGGTGACTGCGACGAGGGGATACTTTTTTGCTGGACGGGTGCTGGGGTGAGTATGATAGCTAACAAGGTACCTAATATTAGAGCAGCCTTGTGCTTTGATGCTGCCACTGCCTCTGGCGCTCGCCGTTGGAATCATGCTAATATTTTGGTGATGAGCCTGCGTCTTACTTCTGAACCATTAGCTGAGGAAATTCTTAATACCTGGTTTTCTACAGCTTTTGGTGAGAAGGAAGACGCTGAAAATGTGGCTAAACTAACCAGAGTGGAGCAGAAATATGCCAAAAAGGTCACGAAGAAGGGGAAAATTTAAGAAATTTAAAGTACAAAGTAAACCAAAACCGTTAGTGGCTAAAGAGGTTGTCCAGCCCCCAAAGCCGCAAACGGTTTTACCCAGACAAACACCCACAACTAAGCCTTTGGTGACAGTGGCTGATCTGACTACCCGCTATCAATATGTGTTCCCAGAATTGAAACGTATCGGTATTATTGCTGGGGCTATGTTCTTGATCATTGTTATTCTGTCTTTTTTTCTCCGCTAAAACAAAAATTCCATAGGTGGTACTGGTGGGTTTAGAGGCAGCCCGTGCCCGACTAATTGAGCACCTGAGTCAGGAAATTAAGGACAAGCGGGTGCTCAAGGTTATGTCTCGTATTCCCCGTGAGTTGTTTGTACCTGAGGACTGTTATTTTGCTGCCTATGAAGATAGACCTCTACCCATCGGGTTTGGTCAAACCATTTCTCAACCCTTCATTATAGCTCTTATGACTGAAGCTCTGGAGCTTAAAGGTAATGAGAAAGTTCTGGAATTAGGAACAGGCAGTGGTTATCAGGCGGCGATATTGGCAGAGCTGGCTAAATTGGTAATTACGGTGGAACGCATTCCCCAGTTGGTCGAATCAGCGGAGCGAGTCCTGAGAAGATTGGGCTATACTAATGTGGAAATTCATTTAACTGAAAAAAGCCTGGGTTGGGCAGCCGGAGCTCCCTATGACGCTATTATTGTTACTGCTGGTGCTCCGTCCATCCCTCAGGTGTTGGTAGACCAATTGACTTTTTGGGGGCGTCTGGTTATTCCCGTTGGTTCACAGTGGCAGCAGGAACTGTGGAAGGTGACTAAGTTAAAAAAGCGGAATCGAATTGAAAATCTGGGTGGCTGCCGTTTCGTTCCCTTAATTGGTGAAGGTGCCTGGGAGGAACAGAGGTTTTGGAGTAGTCTTTAGTTTAGCTCGTAATGGATTACCCTTTAGCTCCGAAAATCACCGGCAGCAGTGTCCTTTTAATCGATACTCGGCTCAGGTAGTTCAGGAGATGATTAAGACCCAAGGGGTCCTGACCAAAAGCGCGACCTGAAGCCAGTACCAGTAGCTCTGGACTAAAGACCACCTTGCCCAGACGGCGCAAGCGCTGGCAGAGGTCAATGTCCTCACCAAAGCCAATTTTGGTACTGAAACCACCAATGGTAGCGAAGGCTTGAGACCTGACGGCGAAGTTGAAGCTACCGAATTGCCACAGCCCGGGCAGGAGCTTGATGATGAGTGGCATCAGAGTGAGGCTAAACCTCACCGCTAAACGCACTATGGTGGGACCATCAAGAAAAAGAAAATGTCCGGCTACAGCTACCGCCTCTGGGTTCTGATGAGAAAGTTGGTCAATGCGGGAAAGCCAGTCACCTGGGACAATAGTATCGGCATCAGTACTGGCAATAATGTCACCTTTTGCCTCCATGAAGCCGCTCTGGCGTGCCCAAGCAACTCCGCATCTTGCTTCAGTAATAACCTTTGCCCCAAAACTACTGGCTATGGCGATAGTATTGTCAGTGCTGCCGTTGTCAACTACAATAATTTCGAAATCACCTGTGTAGTCTTGGCGAGCTAGTGCCTCGAGGCAACTGCCCAGATAATTCTGTTCATTAAAGGCGGGAATAACGACTGAAATCATTGTCAGTCCCAGCAGTCCGATTAAAAAACAGTCTCTCTCAGGGATTATAGAGCGCGAAATCCTGGCAGACCTAATGCTCAACCGTTTTAGCGGTGATTATACAAACTCAGGAACCGTTCCAGTCATCTCTGGAATAAAACCGCTGGCTATGATCAGGAAAAGAAAACCGAGTAGACTAAAAACTCCAGAGACTATGTCCAGAATCCCTGCCACTGTCGGTTTCCAAGTCTTTTGCATTTCTGAGTCCTTAAATACTTTCGGATGGATTTCTTACTTAATACCGTTGCTAAAAACTGGCAGCGCCACAAGATTCGCTACCGGGTCAGCAAAAGTATGGCTCCAATAGCCAAGGCTATGCCACCTATCTTTGTAGCTGTGAGTCCTTCGTGAAGGAAAACAATGCCCAATATTGTGGGGATAATGAACCACATCGCCACAATAGGCATTGCTACAGAGAGAGGTCCCCTCGCTATTGCAGCTACAAAGGCAGCATAAGCGACACCGTATACAAGACCAATCAGGCTTGCGTAAAGAGTCAGTTTATTAGCCTGTGGCATCATCCCCTGTGAAAAGGCGTATGTCAGGATGCAAATACCGGCAACCATACCAGCGATTCCCGCAATCAACGCACTCGGCATGTGGGTAGACAAGAGCTTGACTGAGAAGTCGTGAAAGCCAAAACCTAACAGGGCTATGATGGCAAATAAAATATACTTTTCCATAAGAACCTCCATTGCCGAACTTTGCTGAAGCGTATTATAGCCAATCACATGGTAGCGGTAAACTCCCTTTGGCTCTAATTTTAGTGACACCCTTGACATAGCCAGCGGAGGACAAGTTAGGGGGGATTAATGCTTTAGGAAACCTAATTTGTTCACTGTGTAGTGGTGACGACATAGGTCATGCCGTTATCACTTACGAAGCTTTATTCCTCGCACAATTAGGAAGGCAATCATTCCAACCAGCGAAGTTCCGATGCTGGCTATTACCCACACCCAGAGGGGGATTAAAGGCAGCGTTGATGCCACTTGGGGAGATGGTGGCTGTAGTTGTGGTGGAGCTACTGTAGTGAAGGAGAAGACAGGGCTAAAGTCGCTCAAACTTGGTTGGGTGGCACGCACACGCCAATAGTAACTGGTGCCATAGTTCAGGGGACCCTCGTAGTTATGAGCTGTGGTCGGCACTACCACATCTACAATTAGTTCGCTCATGGAGGCATCCTCAGCCAGTTGAAACTGATACTGAGTAACATCGACCATAGCAGTCCAGGAGAAGGCAACAGGGGTTGGTGGCATATCTAAGGCGCCGTTAGTTGGTGATAGAGCTATCGGTGACAGATATGGGGTAGCTGTTGCTAAACCAGCCTTGACTGTAAATTTCACAGGCTCTGACCAAGGGCTCAAGATAGATTCACCGGTGGCTACCCCTCTAACGCGTACTCGCCAGTAGTAGACATGACCAGCTTCAAGTTGTCCAGGGGCAAAAATTAGCGCGGGATTCATTATGTTGGGAGGTGTGTAACTCTGCGTCTCAAAAACTATGAGGGTAAAATTTGGGTCCTTCGCCAGTTGGACCTCATACACAGTCGCCAAGTAAATGTCCTCCCACATGAGGTCAAATCCTTGGTTGCGACCCGTCACCGGGTCAACACCAACTTCGCTTGAGTTGTCACTGGTTGGGTCATCAGCCAGGACAGGCGTTGTCCCCATCAGCAGCAAGAGCCACACAATGAACAATAGCCAGCCTTTCTTCACAACTTCTAACCTCTTTTTTGGTAACACTGATTATAGCTTCAGCTGTGCCTTCAGTAAAGGGTTTGTCGTGGTAGCATAGCCAAATAACGGCGCAAGCCAAGACTGAGTAGTTATCTTTAGACAGCCGGGAACACTGAATAGCGGTCTTAGGCTGGGGGGAAACCTCACTGCTACTGGTGTTGATTATTCTTTACAGTATTGGTTTCTTCACCACTTTTGGACTATACCAAATAGGACGAGAACAAAGACGATGGCTTTGACTCTTGTTTCCAGTGCTAACGGGGCTCTCCAGATAAGCGTGTCACAGACAAACTTCACCAGTTGTGGAGTCTTTCGCCTCATCCATCTATATTTATTCCCCATATTCTCTCCTGATACTGTTGCTATCTCCTTTTCAGGGTAGTCCCCAAAAACAAAAGAGGACGGTACCCAAAAAAGCCAATTGGGTAACCCACCCCCTTTCGAGTAAATATTCTATTGCAATTATGATAAAACTTTTTTTAACAAATGTCAAATGCCACGAGGATTCCTTCGCCTTTTAACTATACGGTTGTCTATTTTGCCACCTTCAAGACAGTCATTAGAGCGCCTGGACCTCCGTGGACACCTAACGCAGGACCAAGTCTTGTTATACGCGGTACCACATTAGGAAAGAGCGAACGTGCGTAGTCTGCCAGTGTCTGAGCATCGCCGGGCGTGGTGCTGTAAGCTATAGCTAAGTCCTCAATATGTGATGCTGACCTCATGAACTGACGCAGTCGTTCTATCCCTTTGTTTCGGCTGCGTACCAACCCGGCTGGTCTAATCTCGCCATCATGCAGCGTAAGCAAAAGCTTTACATGAAGCAACGATTCTACCGCAGATATTCCAGATGCAGCCTTCCCAAGACGCCCACCTTTGACTGCGTACATTATAGTATCTAGAAGTGCCAGAACACGCAGTTGGCTAATGGTCTCGTTAGCCTTGTTTACCACCTCCCGTAGGCTGCCCCCAATTTCGGCAGCTTTCGCAGCAGCTATGGCAACTAAGCCTTGCCACACAGTTACACCCTTGGAGTCGACAACTTCAATCCGACATCCTTTCCTCTTCTCTTCTATAATCTCCTTGCCCAGTAGCGCAGCATCGCAGACAGCACTGTGCTTGCTGGTAATATGAATGGAAACAACCTCATTGGTGTCCTGAGTTACTTCCTCATATATCCGGGCGAAATCTCCCGGCGACGGTGCTGACGTAGAAGGGTGAACTGTGCTGGTCACCATCTTACGATAGAACTCGTCGCTATTTATATCGACTACATCGCGGTAGACTTCGTCACCAAAACGAAGATAAACTGGCACCACAGTGATGCCCAATCTTTTGGCTTCCTCTTGAGTGATGTCAGAGCCACTGTCAGTAATAATCTTTACTGTCATATATTATTATCTCCTTGGAAAACAAGAACCTTGTGAAGGTTAAACACAAAGTATAGCACCCAATGCTACTCGCAAATTGGCTGGCGGAGAGTGTTTACTTGTTATTGCGAGAGGCATGAACCTTGAAGCCGAAGTTGCGAACGAAGGAGCAGTCTCAGAGATTGCCACGCTTCAGTTGTAAAGATGGTTAGGAGCTTTAAACAACCTCCGTTGAGGTGTAGGAGACGATTGTGGTTCAGTATCTTCTCTGCCTGCCTCCGCCACCGGACCTACCACCTCTTCTGCCGCCGTAGGAACCGCCGCCTCTTTTGTCGGTACGGGGACGAGCCTCACTAACGTCAAGCGTCCGATCCCTTAATGTCTTACCTTTAAGACCGGCAACTGCAGCTTGCCCCTCAGACACTGTCGGCATCTCAACAAAGGCAAATCCTCTTGACTGTCCGCTATACCTATCTTTAATGATGTTTACAGAGGTAACTTGCCCGAATGCCGCAAATTCTTGCCGTAATTCGTCTTCAGTTACTTCAAGCGATAGATTGCCCACAAATATATTCATTATTTCACCACCTTTCCTTAAATTAGTTGCGCAATTCTTAAAGCGCGTAACGGCATACATAGACCAGATAACTCCAGTCTATATATGCCGTTAAGGTCAAATCAGCATTATCGGCTCACTCTGACCCTACTGTAGCAGTCACTACAGTACACCGGTCTACCTTCGCGAGGCTCAAACGGTACCTCTGTATCTTTACCACACTGAGTACACACTGCGGGGAACATCTGCCGTCGAGACCTTGAGCTGTAGCTACTGTTGCCGTAGCGTTCTGACTTTCTGGCTTCGCGACACTGGGGACAGCGCTTGGGAGCGTTAGTATAACCTTTAGATGCGAAAAACTCTTGCTTGTCTGCGCTGAAAGTGAAGGTAGTCCCGCAATCGGAACATTGGAGCGACTTGTCCTGAAAACTCATTGGATGACCTCCTCTCTTAGAAATTTCAGTTAGAGTTCAGGTCACCCAATACTCGGTAAATCTCGGGGAATTTAAAGAAGTATATGATAACCTAAACCAAAACCGTTGGGCTTATTATACTACTATGTTTCCTTCTGTGCAAACTTCAACTGTGCGGTGTTCAAGACATGCTATACAGTTTTTTATTTATGGGTATTCTATACCGATTCAGCTGTGAAACGACCTTGTTCATCCGATTTTTCCTTTACAATACTAACCATTTCTTGGAGCCGTCGATCTCTACATAAGCGAGGAAATTGTGTCAACACATCCGATACATGTAAGACGTCATACCAAACTAACGGTGCTTTGAGTTTAGCAAAGTCAGTACCCATAGCCAACATATAGGGACGACATTCCTTACGCTGTTCCCACAGGACAAGCAGTGTTTCAGCACCAACTTTGCAAGTATTGCTATCACGGGATTCTGGTATTTGAGACAATGCCTTAAGCACCAGGAGTGTAGTAAGGACATGGGTCATCCTTACGACCTGCCCCCTGAACTTACCAAGCTCTGGCGCTTGAAATGGGCAAAGCTGTTAGTTAGTTGCCTAGAAAAGTTTGCCTTAAACTGACAGGTGCCTAAATTTATACGCATCCTGTTTGTTTGGGTACCCCAGCCCACTTACATGCGGAGTTTGCAGGTCCATTCGGAAAGAGCTCATAGAGTCGACTCAAGTTGAAACCTGTTGTCTTGATAAGCCTTCTTATCATCGGGCAAATACCGTTTTCAAGGTAATAACTTCTCAGGTAATTGATTGCCGTCCAGTGGTCTTCGGTTAATTCGTTTACACCTTCTAATGCAGCATAGGCTTTAGCAACATCTTCATCCCATCTTTCAGTTTCCTGCATAAAGCCATTCTCATCGACTTCGTACATATTGCCGGCCAGCTCCATTTGTGCCATAAGAATCAACCTCCTATTGGACAGTCATTATTTTTCATGCCACCATTCTACCCGAAATGCTGGAAGCAAGGACCAGTTTCCGACCAAAGTATTTAAAGGTGCTTATCTAACCGCCAAACCTAGATAGTACGGCCAAACCACCAAAGCAAGTATAATTTTCCACCAGACCAGATTGGCATAAGCAATAGTAAATAACCAGCCAGCGAACCAAATAAAGCCCCCAAAACCGGCTACACCATGGCTATTCCTGTGCTTATTTTCTTGCGACACGTTCTTTCACCCCCTTATAAGGCTTGACTAAATGGTATATCATAAAGAACAATCAAAGCAACGCTGCTATCATATCCTCTCTAACCCTCTACCCACTCAATGAAGGGCTTCTTAATATCAACCATGGCATTAACAATTAATTTGGCAAGACCACCGCAAATAATGCCCGATTTTTCCCGCGCCCCATAGTACTCCAAGATATCACGGAATTGCAGCTTGCAGTTTAAGCACGGTGCGCATACGTATTTCTTTACCTCAGGACCGGGCTGGTCACTGAAGGCACCAAGAACCTGTTTGAATTTCATCCTGCCGGCAACGTTAACCTTCCAGCCGGTGAAGTTGACATCTGACATCACACTTAAGCCGCCGCCACCACCACAGCAGTAGTTGTCCACTCCATGAGGCAGCATCTCATGGAACTGGGGGCAGAGATAGCGAAGAATTCTTCGTTGGGGCTCAACTATGCCGAGGTTTCGCACTATATTGCAGGGGTCGTGAAGTGTCACCGGGAAATCGTTCTTTGACGGGTCGAACTTAATGTTACCGCTGAAAACGATGTTCTCCAGGAAAGTCATCACGTTCTCCCGTGGTATATTCAGGTCTCCAGCAAGCACCCTATCGGCTACCGTCATAAGAGCCTTGTGCTGGTGTCCGCACTCCCCCATGACCATCTTTTTTACCTTGAGCTTTTTGGCAATCTGGGCATGCCTGATAGCGACCTTAGCCAGTTGAACATCGTCATAAAACACGCCATAGTTGACTCCGTCGTATCCTGGTATCTCCGATGAGAGGGTCCAGCTGAATCCGGCAGCATTGCATAAGATGGTAACGGCGATCGGGCTCTCCGGGAAGGAGATAATGTCACCGGCACTGTGAATTAACAGAATATCAGCGCCTTCCTTGTCCCACGGCGTCAAGACTTCAACACCGGTGGCTTCGGTAAACTCTTCATCCAAAAACTTCAAGTTGTCCTTGACAACATTCGGCTTCAGCCCGGTGGGGGAGCCGACCTCAAGCTGTAGTACAGTGCCCTTCTCGTGAAGCTCTTTCGGAGCCCAGCCCAGTTCCTGGCTGAAGAGCTTGCGCAATTCACGGGTGACAAGAGCGTTATCAACACCCATGGGGCAGGACTGAGCACATCGCCGGCAGAGAGTACATCGATAGCTTAGCTCATACAGCCTGGTTATGGTGACCCAGTTGAGCTCAATATCCCCCCTATTGAGCTCGGCAAGTAGTCTTCCGCTGGGCTTGACATATTTGTTAACCAGGCGCCGGAAGATTTCCGAGCGATAGGTAGGGCGATAGAGGTCATTCTTGCCGCTGGCAAGGTAAATTGGACAAGCATCACAGCATGTCTGGCACTGGGCGCAATAATCTATGGAAAGCAAAAGAGGCTGCAGAAATGTCCAATTGTTCTGTTTACTCAGGAGTTTTTTCAATCCCGAGACAAACTGCTCGACGTACTCCTTCCCTTCCTCTTTGTTCTTCGGCTTGGGCAGAGCCGTGTAGGAAACAACGCCGTCAAGATTGCAGACCAGTCTTTGTCTCTGGTCGTCAGTAAGCCGCTTAAACCCGGGCAGTTCCTCTATTTTATCATAGGGCGCCGGTAATGGTATCAACTCATCGACATTAATCTCGATGAGCTGAGTATCTCCATCTTTCGAGAAATGCGTTAATTTAAGATTCTTTTTCATCATTCGTTTCTTCTTTTGTAATGTCCATCCAGTTTTTCTTGCCATCGGCTTTTATATGTGTAGCTGACCAGCTAACAGGCTGAGCCAGAAGTTCGCGCAGCCTTTTTTTTATCTTCTCATCCTGTGGTTTATCGTTCCATCGTATCTCATGATAGGTGAAGTACTTGGCAATAAAATGAATCATGTCTGTCCAGGGGAGATACAGAATGAACAATAGCGTTATAATTATGTGCAGCGATAGGGGAAAGGCAACGGTTACGCCAGCATCAAAAGTAATGAGCCTTTTTATAAAAAAACTTATTTCAGAGGCGAAATTCCCCGAATGAAACCAGGCACAACCGCCACTTATAAATATTACACCCAAGAACAGAAGATTAAAATACGTTGAGACGGTGTTGAACGGCTTGAGATTGGCATCAAGGGCACGTTTAAGGATTAAACCGATAGTCCCCAGGCTCCCGAGCAGATAGCCTACCAATGCGAAAACGGAGGCAATCCCTAGAGAAACATTAAGGACATACAAGGATACTTCAGTAATGATGAACACGGCGTTTAGCACGCTTAAAAAAAGCATCCCTACAATCAGGTAGATGCCCATGTGAAATGCAAATGTCAAAGGCCATAACGCCCTATTATGCTCCCAAACGCCCATCAACAGAAAGGTCTCCTTTGCCATGTATATTATTGGAGCGATACGAGACCTGTGTCGCGGCTTATTCCACTATTCATACTCCTCGAGATAGGAACCCCCGTATCGGCTTTTCCCCTTTTCATGCGGTATCGGCGCCAGTTCCCATCTCAGGTGGACTGGTAACCTGATGATGGCTAACGTACGATACGTGACCACAACCAGAAAAATACCAATCACACTAAAGACGAAGATGTGCCAAAAGATACCAGACACGGAGCCTCCTCACACCACTGTGATATAGCAAACTCGCCCGTGGCCACAGGGGAACACCTTGCCTCTGAAAAACCAATCCCCAGTGGGATTTCTTTCCCCTGAGAACTCTCTCTACGATGTCGAAAAAACCTGCCACTTATGGCAGGGCTTTCCGGACATTTTGGTAATAAGCTTTGCGCCTGTAAAAGGGGGCGAAACGTGAAATGCCTATTGCTTCACTTCATACTATCGATAATAAAATCAGCGGCAAGCCTGGCACCTATCCCCGGAGGCAAGCCACACTTCTCAAAACCTTTCTCGTTCGTGAAGGTCATCATAGCCGCTTCGCTTTCTCCGGGATTCAATCTATGTCCAAGTATCACCGTTTCGATGATGTCAGCGCAATACATATGTCCTATTTTGCCTTCGAATAAAGCCATAAATTTCTGGGCAACCATTATAGTGTTATTCATCGCTTCATAATCCAGCCGGTCATTGCTGCCAAAATAGAGCCCAAAGTTAATCAGAGTCCCAGTTATGCCCCCACATATCTCGCCTGTCCCACCGATACCAGGAAATGGGGTCAAGGCTTTAATAATCTCCATGTTGCCCAGACCGAATTCTTCCATCAGGGCAAGTGCCGTGCCCTGAGCACAGTTCTTGAGAATAAAGTTATACTCCTCAGCTCGCAGTTGAACACGATCGAGGACCTGCTCCTTGTTGGCTAATATCTCTTTCGGGTTAAGTATCTTCTTGGGGATCCCCTCCGCAGACAGTTTTCTAATTCTGTCCTCAAGGGACGGTATATCCCAGACTCTTGCCGCCAGTTCGTCTACCTTTTCCTTTAAAGCCGCATAGTCTGGCATAAATTGATTCCCTCCTTACCTGACGTATCTAATTTCAGGGGTGCGCTCTAAAGTTAGTTAAAAGGAATTACTTTTGGGTAATCGTTATTCTTCTATTGAATATTTAAATGTTTCTTTACTTCCCTTTCCAGTATTTCTTTCTCAATTCACGCCTTAAAATCTTACCAGCAGCATTTTTAGGAAGTGAATCAACAAATTCAATTGACTTTGGCGTCTTATACCGAGCTATATGCTTCTTACAGAAAGCAATTATTTCCTCGGCTGTAGCATCTGCCCCTTTCTTTAATACTACTATAGCGTGGACTCGTTCTACCCAATAAGGATCGGGCACTCCAATTACTGAAGCCTCAAGAACCGCTGGATGTCGGTATAAAATCTCTTCTATTTCCCTGGGATATACATTTTCTCCGCCGGTGATAATCATATCTTCTTTTCGGTCTGTAATATAAATGTAACCCCTATCATCGTAGTAGCCCAAATCACTTGTATGAAGCCAACCATTAATAATAGTATTTTGTGTATCCTCCGGCTTATTCCAATATCCAACCATAATATGTTTACTCTTTACTATGATTTCACCTACCTCACCGGGCTCTACATCAATGCCTTTATCATTTACTATCCTTACCTGTACGCTGATGTCTGGCTTACCAGCGGACATTAGCTGTTTCTGCTCTTCGTCAGGTCTGTCCAGTACATTGTGTTCATCTCTGGACATATGGGAGATGGCTGGACCACTTTCGCTTTGTCCGTATCCTTCACCAAATATAGGACCGAACATTTTTATACCTTTTTTTAACACCTCCAAAGGCATAGGAGAAGCGCCATACCATATCATCTTCAAACTGGAGGTATCATATTTTTCAACTTCAGGTACATTAAGCATTGCTATTAATTGGGTTGGAACAATACTAACATGAGTAACTTTCTCGTCTTGAATAGTCTGAAGTGTAGCTTCAGGATCAAAGAATTTATGTATTATATTGCAGGAACCTACGTAAAAGAAAGTCCTGAGCCACGTATTTCCGGCGATATGGAACTGTGGTGTAATCTGCAGATGCTTATCTTCAGCTTGTACACCTAAATCTATTGCCAAAGTTCTGGCGTCATCTATAAAGCAGTGTTGCGTATATAGAGCACCTCTTGGCACCCCGGTAGTGCCACTGGTATAGATGATACATGTAGGATCGTCCTCATTTGTCTGAACATCAGGTTCCTGGTCAGAATAAGAGATTAATAGGTCATGAAGTGTCATCATTTGAGGACTAGAACCTTCGAGTAATACAAAATTCTTAACATTCCGTAAATGCGGTCTTAGAATATCGATTGTATCCAATAGTTCAGGTCCAACAAAAAGAGTATCGGTTTCTGAATAATTGATAACATAGTCAAGCTCATCAACTGTTAATCTTGGGTTATATGGTGATGCAATAAATCCTCCCTTCATTGATGCGCCATATACATCTACAAACTGCTGACAATTCCACGATATAATACCAACTACATCACCCTTCTTAATACCCATATCGTGAAGAGCGTGAATCAGGCTATTCACTCTTGAATTGAATTGGGAGAAGGTTATCCTCATATCTCCATAGATGAAAGCCTGTTTGTTAGGATACAGGAGTGCATTTCTGTAGATTATATCTGCAAACGTACCGAGATTATACCGACAGAGTTCTTTTAGCAGTAAACGTTTTACCACGTGCCATGACTACCCGAATAATATTTCTAAAATTTAGCAGCATTTGTTTGCAAAAAATCACTGGAGACTTTGAGTTAATATTTATTTCGACTGTTCAGCCCACAGCCTAGACAATGAATTCTTAAAATATATCACGGTAGAAATGCGGGTCTAAAGTCAATTCCAAGCAATTCACGACTCTTAACCCGTATTTTTTTCAAGATCGATTTGAACTGTTGTTTTTCTTCGTCGGACAGGATAGAAAAAATCATTTCAACCGATAGTCTCGTTACATCGGCGTACAAACTGCGCCCTTTTTCAGTTATGACTACGCTCATTTTATTTTTATCACGGTCGCGTGATTTTTCTACTAAACCGCTCTTTGCCATCCTATTCACAAGGGTTAGAACAGAATTTTGTTCTCTTGCATTCCAATTTGATATCTCGGCAATAGTTAATCCTCTATTTTCCCTCATGAGTATAAATAAAACAGATGCCTGTGCTCGAGTGAGCTTAAAGTGGTTTAGCTCTAACTCTCTTGCCCTTGCTACTACATCGCGTGTCTGGTCAAGCAGAACCCACAAATCCATGTAAGGGTCATCAAATAGAGATACCTTCTTACTTTCTTGTTTTTCAACGATTTGTTCTATAGTAGGCATAATTTCATAATTTTACCATATCAAATTTTTGTTTCACTTCAATAATGTAGCAACTTTTTAATTAAAATTTGCGTCTGACAACTAGATACTTGACATTCATGGTAAAATATAACGCTAACGTATATCATATTTGATGTCAACCGTGTTGTCAATATTGACATCAATGATAGTAGCAACTATGCTGCCAACAGCGATTATGCTACAGATTTCTGACTGAGGTTTTTGCGATATAAACAAATGTAAGCGGCACCAAAAGGGGGATAAGGTAATAACATATGAAAAGAGATTAAATTATTCAATTTAGGAGGTTTTGTGGCATGGCTAAAGATTTAGTTATTACGTTAGCTGATTTAAAGGAAAAAGAAGCGCTGGGAATTGCACAGGATAGACTGAATAAGGGCGATGACCCCATCAAGATTCTAGATGATGCCAGGCAAGCCATGGAAATTGTAGGCAAGCGATTTACCAGTGGTGACTATTTCATACCTGACCTGATATACTCTGGTGAGATACTGAAGGAAATAACTGATATGGTTAAGCCAAAGATAGCCAAGGCAGGGGAGGTTAAGCGTCTGGGTAAGGTTGTTTTTGGTACCGTTGCCGGGGATATACATGACATCGGCAAGGACATCGTAATCTTTATGCTTGATGTCAACGGGTTTGAGGTTTACGACCTGGGTGTGGATGTCCCAGCACAGAAGTTTGTGGAAAAGATAAAGGAGACTGAAGCTCCCATCGTTGGCTTGAGCGGATTTTTGTCGCTGGCTTTTGATTCCATGAAACAGACTATAGAAGCCATAAAAGCTGCTGGTATGAGAGACAAGGTAAAGGTCATGATTGGCGGCGGTCAGATAACCGAGGAGATAAAGAAATATACCGGCGCTGATGCCTATGGTAAAGATGCTATGGCTGGCGTATCCCTGGCTAAGAAATGGGTTGGTGCTGGGTAAGAATCCTGGCAGCTAATGTGCAGGAGGAAATAAAAATGGAAAAGAAATGGGAAGAGATGTCATCGGATGAAAAGCAGGAAGTACTGTTTCAAAGCTGGGTTTCGCCAGAGGGCGTAGAGTTTGCCAGCCCTGAAACCGAGAAGTTATACAAGGAAAGAGCAACCAGGTTTAAAGATGCCCTTCAATTGAAAAAATTACCTGACAGGGTGCCTGTCTTTCTAATTCCTAGCTTTGCCCCTGCTTTTTACTCCGGGCTTACCCCTCGAGAAGTCATGTATGACCTTGACAAAATCAAACCGGCATGGAAAAAATTCTACCTGGACTTTCAGCCGGATGCGCACGGTGGTTGTGCAGTGCCTGCCCCGATAAAGTTCCTTGAGATTCTCGACTTTAAACTATACAAGTGGCCCGGCAATGGTGTCTCGCCTGAAACCACCTACCAGTGTATTGAAGGCGAATACATGAAGGCTGATGAATATGATGCCTTTATTCATGACCCGTTGTATTTCTTCTATTACACCTGGCCGTCGCGCGTATTCGGCGCGTTGGAGCCCCTCGAGACACTTCCTCCTCTCGCCGGCCTAACCGAAATGTATGGAGTTGCGGGTCCTTTTATTCCCTATGGTACGCCCCCCGTTCAAGCTGCCTATAAGGCTATTCTGGAAGCCGGGAATGAAGCTCTGAAATGGGCAGTGGTTGTCGGTTCCTTCGACAAGGAAATGCCAGCGTTGGGATTTCCCGCCTACCAGGTTGGCGCTACCAAAGCTCCCTTTGACGTGATTGGCGACACCCTCAGGGGAACTAAAGGGATAATGCTGGATATGTACCGCCAGCCCGATAAGCTCATCCAGGCCATGGAAGCACTAACGCCAATATATATTCAGCTGGGGGTAGGCGCAGCAAAACAGGCCGGATGTCCCCTGATTTTTATGCCCCTGCATAAGGGCGCTGATGGTTTCCTCTCTGATGAGCAGTTCAAGAAATTCTACTGGCCTACCCTTAGAAAGGTCATCATGGGCTTAGTTGATGAGGGAGTCGTACCATTTATTTGGGCTGAGGGTGGCTATAACTCGCGTCTGGAGGTTATTCGGGACTTACCTAAAGGTAAGACGGCGTGGTTGTTCGACCTGACAGATATAGTCAAAGCCAAGAAAGCATTGAGTGGTATTGCCTGCGTAGCCGGCAACATGCCCATGGATTTGTTGACTGTAGGTACACCACAGGACGCCAGAAACCACGCTAAGAAACTCATCGATACTTGCGGCAAAGGTGGTGGTTACATACTGGCCAATGGGGCGTTCTTTGATGAAGTAAAATGGGAGAATCTCAAGGCGATAGTTGACTTTGTCAAGGAGTACGGCATATATAAATAGACATATTAATGGAGTTGATTTTCGTAATAAGGAGGTGGGAATATATGTGAGGATGACGTGAGATTTGAAACAGTAGGTCTTACAAAGTCTAAAGAACTTGAAGGAGGAGAAACAATGGAAAAGAAGGTATTGTTTGGTTTGATAGCCTTAGTACTAGTAGCATTAGTAGCATTGCCTTTGAGCACTGCCTGTGCCCCAGCCGCACCAGCCAAAGACAAAATCGTTGTTGGTATGTCAAGACCTCTCTCCGGCCCATTGGCTATCATTGGCGACTCAGCATTCCGACCAATTTATGAGACATGGGTTCCTATGGTCAATGCTGAGGGCGGGATAAACCTGGGTGGCAAAAAACTACCCATAGAGTTAAAGGTATACGATGATAAGAGTGATGTGGGCGCCATGACGAGGCTGACGGAAAAATTGATTGTAGAGGACAAGGTTGACTTCCTCTGGCCCGCCTGTGGCACTTCTTTTATCTTTGGTCAAGCCCCTATAGCCAATAAGTACGGGTATGTATTAGTGACCGCTGAGGGTGGTGCCACGACTATCAAGGACGCACTCCCCAGTCTACCCTACCTGTTCGTCAGCTTGAGTTTTTCCGACTGGTACGAGCTGCCGGTTTTCGCTGACATGCTTGCTGAAAAGGGCGCGAAGACGGCATATATAACCTACATCGCTGACCTCCATGGCATAGAGTACTCCGGTGTGGCTGGTATAGAATTCCCTAAGAGGGGAATTAAAATACTTGGAAGTGTGAGTCTTCCGCCCGACCTTAAGGACTTCGCGCCCGTAGTAACGGATGCTAAGGCGTCTGGTGCCGATGTCTTTTGTTGTTTTGCCTACCCTGACCAGGTCATGCCGATTACTGGGACAGCAATAGCGCTTGGCTATAACCCCAAAGCTATGATATTCGGACCTGGAGCCAACTTCGGCTTTTACCATACAACGTTCGGTCCAGCGGTGGAAGGAGTATGTTGTTTTGCTACTGCTAACCGCAAGACGTCTCCGGCAATCAAAGAGATGTATGATAAAATCTATGCGGGCAAGCCCGAAGAAGCTAACGACTGGTGGGGACATCCACTTTACTGGGCTGCATTAGATATCTGGAAGGCGGCTGTTGAGAAAGTTGGAAAGGTCGACCAGAAGGTGCTAAGAGATGTACTTGCTACCACGAAGCTTGATACGGTTCTGGGACCGACTTGGTTTACAATGTTCGGTAATGGCGGTGGACTTATGGCAAAAGAAACTCACCCTGGGGAAATAGGTCAGTGGCAAAATGGGGTTCTTGAAATCGTAGGCGGCAATATTGCTACCGCACCATTTGTATATCCCAAGCCACCGTGGCCAAAATAAGTAGCCTACTGAGTTTAGGAGTTTAGCGGTAAATAGTAAGCAGGCTGTCCAGAAGAACCTATTCAAACTATCTTTCTGGGCAGCCTGCAAAGTGTTAATTAACAAAGATAGGAAGCTGCCATGATTGTGACAATCCTGAACATAGTGATTGCTGGTCTACTGATGGGCGGCATCTATGCCCTGATTGCTATGGGGCTCAGCCTGCAGTACGGTGTTGCCCGGGTGCTGAACGTGTCTCATGGCGAATTTATTATGCTTGGGGCTTTTATTACCTGGGTGTTGTATTCAGCCTTTGGGGTTAACCCGCTGGTTTCCCTGGCTATTTGTGGACCTTTTATGCTTGTAATCGGTTTTTTACTTTATAGAACTTTGTTCACACGCCTTAGCATCTCATCGCCATCACCGGCTGTTTTTGAGGGCAATTCTATGTTAGCCGCTTTTGGGCTCCTGTTTATCATCCAAAATATAGCTTTAGCAATATGGGGTGGTGACATGAGGGGATACTCTTACTTAAACTTTGGAGTTAATCTCTGGCAGACGGTATTTCCTGCCAACCGCCTGGTAGCTCTTGTCTTTGCTGTCATCTTAAGCTTTGCCTTCTATATCTTTTTAGCCCGTACTCGCCTCGGGAAAGCGATTCGGGCAGCAGCGCAAGACCCGGCAACGGCGGGACTTATGGGAGTAAACATTAACCTGGTACTGGCTTTATGCTTTGGCTTTGGTGCTTTAATGGCTGGTTTTGCCGGCGCACTTGTGAGCATGTGCTACCCTCTCTACGCAACTATGGGGCTGGGATACACCATAATCGCCATCATTGTGGTCGTCTTAGGTGGGCTAGGCAGTGTCCCGGGCAGTTTTATCGGTGGTTTTATACTTGGTCTTATTGGCAGCATAGTGAGTAGCTGGCAGCCTGCTTTAGCAATGGCTGCTTATTATGTGCTCTTCATGCTCCTACTCCTGGTGAAGCCAACAGGTATTCTGGGAAGGTAGGAAATGAATAACACTACCGTTACCTTGAAAAGGCTCATTGTACCGGGGTTATTTTTCTTAATCTTAATCGCATTAGCTACTTTACCTCTCTATGGCTCGCTTTATACCATCATACTACTAACTGCCATCATCATGTATGTCGTCCTGACGGTGAGCTGGACTATTTTTTCCGGTCCTACTGGTTACATCTCACTGGCATCGGCGGCATTTTTTGGAGTGGGCATATATACCACAGCCATACTGGAAGAGGCATTACCTCTGCCTATTGTGGTCATTGCTGGTGGTCTCATCAGTTTCATACTTGCCCTTCTCGTTGGCACCATAACCCTGAGGCTGAGGGGCATATATTTTGCCATATTCACTTTCGGACTTGTTGTGCTCGTCAAGGAGCTTCTCCTGTTCTGGGAGATTACTGTAACGGGCACCCGTGGCAGATTCGTTACCCTTGTAGATAACACTACTATTTATTGCGTCATGCTCACCATTTTGGTGGTGTCAATGCTTACAGCTTACTTTATTGGACGTTCTAAATTCGGGTTAGCACTGCTGAGTATTGGTGAGAACGAAGAAGCCGCGGCTCACGCCGGTGTTAATATAACTATCGTGAAGGTCATCACCTTCGCCATCAGCGCTATTTTCATGGGGGCAGCCGGGGCAATCATGGCGACAAGGTGGACGTATGTTGACCCATACGTCGCTTTTAACCCGCTCTTTTCTTTTCTGCCGATTTTGATGGCTCTCTTTGGTGGTATGGGACAGCTTTATGGCCCTATCTTGGGCGCGGTTATTTTTGCCTACTTAGAAGAATTGCTAATAACCAAATTTCCCTATTACTACATGCTCATTTTCGGTACTATATTAGTGGTCGTTATCTTATATCTGCCCTGTGGACTGGTAGGCTTGATACAGCGGTGGCGGAAAGGACATTTAACAAGGCAAAATGCGAATACTTGAAGGTGAAGGAGTAACCAAATATTTTGGGGGGTTAGCTGCAGTATCAGACATAGACTTCAATGTGGAGCAAGGCGAAATCGTTGGTCTGATTGGTCCCAATGGAGCTGGCAAAACAACGTTGTTTAATTTAATATCGGGTGCGCTTGTTCCTAAATCAGGCATAATAAGATTTAAAGGTGAAAACATTGCTGGCTTAAAGCCGCATCAAATCTGCAGGATGGGAGTGGCAAGAACCTTTCAATCGGTTAATGTTTTCGCCAATATGCCGGTTCTGAAAAATGTATTGTTGGGGGCGCTGTTCGGAACGCCAAAGGGTACGTCATCAGTGAATGCCGCCAGGGAGGCTACAGAGTCATTAGAGTTTGTCGGGTTGTCAGCAGTGAAGGCGATTCCAGCTAAAGATTTAACCCTGGCTAATCAGAAGCGACTTGAAGTAGCCAGAGCGTTAGCCACTAAGCCAGAACTATTGTTGATTGATGAACTGATGGCAGGGTTAAATCCCACTGAGGTAGCTCAGGCTATGGAGTTGGTAGCCAGGATTCGGGATAAAGGGATTACCGTTTTCATGATTGAGCATGTCATGAAAGCAATTATGAGCGTATGTGACCGAATTATGGTGCTCCATCACGGTGAGAAGATTGCCGAAGGAACACCACAGGAGATTGCTGCCAACAAAACAGTTATCGAGGTATATTTGGGAGAGTAGACTATGCTGGAGGTAAAAAACTTAAATACTTTTTATGGCAAGGCTCAAGCTTTGTGGGATGTTTCTTTAAGAATCGATGAGGAAGAAATAGTCGCTTTGATTGGAGCCAACGGAGCCGGTAAAACGACACTGCTTAATACTATATCTGGTTTGCTACGTCCAGCTTCAGGTAGTGTGGCGTTCCTTGGTAGGCGGATAGATGGGCTAGCACTTCACTCCATTGCAGAGCTCGGTATTTCTCACGTACCCGAGGGTAGAAGACTTTTTGCCGACATGACAGTGCGTGAAAACTTAGAGATGGGTGCGTATCCCTACCACGCATGGAAACAGAAGGCAGAAACGCTTAAGCGGGTTTATCAAGTTTTCCCGGCATTAAAAGAAAGAGAGGGGCAATTAGCCAGAACATTGAGCGGCGGCGAACAGCAAATGTTAGCTATGGGTCGAGGTTTAATGTCAAGACCGAGACTATGCATGTTTGATGAACCATCATATGGCCTAGCACCGATGCTGGTAAAGAATGTTTTCTACGTTATCAAGTCCTTGCGAGAACAAGGAATTACCATCCTGTTGGTTGAGCAAAATGTCCGACGTACCCTGGAGATAGCTGACCGGGCATGCGTGCTCGAAAATGGGCGGGTGGCCTTGGAAGGGGTCTGTGATAAGCTTCTTACAAGTGACTATATGAGGAAAACCTACTTGGGAGTGTAGTTTAACTGATATGCTGCAATAAAGCTTTTGTCTCCTGAGTGTTACACTAAAACAAGGTAAGGGGGGAATGGTATGGCACGAGGCTATATGGGAAAGATGCTGATGGCGGATCTCTCCACAAGTGAGTTAAAGGATGAGGCACTCGGCGAAAAGCTTAGCCGCCAGTTCATTGGAGGCTATGGCATCGGCGCTAGAATCCTCTTCAGCCGACAAAAAGCTGGCGTTGACCCATTGGGCCCAGATAATTTCCTTGGCATTCTCACTGGACCATTTACCGGTACCCCCGCACTTTCGGGTACAAGGCATACAGTGGTGGGGAAATCACCGCTGACCGGGGGTTGGGGTGATGCCAATTCAGGCGGTTACTTCGGTTCTTGCTTGAAGTTCGCCGGCTACGACGGGGTGTTCTTTAGCGGCATATCAGAAAAGCCGGTTTATCTCTTTCTTAATAATGGCAAAGCCGAGCTGAGAGATGCCGCCCATTTGTGGGGTAAGGATACTTACCAAACCGAAGACATACTCAAATCTGAATTGGGCAATGATGTGGAAGTAGCCTGCATTGGACAATCAGGAGAGAAACTCTCTCTCATCTCCGCAGTTATGCACAACAAGGGCTGTGCTGCTGCTCGTTCCGGTTTGGGTGCCGTGATGGGGTCAAAGAAGGTTAAGGCAGTGGTGGTCAAAGGTAAAATGAAGGTTCCTGTTGCCGATGAAACAAAAACGAAAGAACTAAGAAAAAAATACCTCGGTGAGCTGGGAGGACATATTGACTGGTTAAAGGCGTTCGGTACTCCGTTCCTCACTGTCTCATCAGCCCATGGCGGTGATTCGCCGGTCAGAAACTGGGGAGGAGTGGGGGTTGTTGACTTTCCGGATGCTGAACCCATAGGGGCTAAATCTATGATTGAGCGCAAGACCAAGGTGCTTACCTGTTACCTGTGCCCTATTGGGTCTAATGCGCTCATGAAAGAAGGAACCGGAGAGTATAAATATGAGGTAGGTTCTCACAGACCTGAATATGAAACAATCTGTATGTTTGGAACCAATTGTCTTAATAACAACATCGAATCGATAATCAAGGCAAACGATATTTGCAATCGCTATGGGATTGACACCATTTCCACTGGGGCTACCATCGCCTTTGCTATTGAATGCTTTGAGAGCGGGCTTATTACCCGGGCGGACACCGATGGTATCGAGATGACCTGGGGCAACCACAAAGCTATCGTTGCCATGGTGGAAAAATTAGCAAAGAGGGAAGGCTTCGGTGTGGTGTTGGCTGACGGGGTAAAGGTGGCAGCGAAGAAGGTTGGCAAGGGCGCTAACAAATACGCCATGCATATTCAGGGGCAGGAGCTTCCAGCGCATGACCCCAAGCTAGCGTTTGAGTACACAACTAGCTACAGGCTGGACCCCACTCCAGCTCGTCATTTTGTGGGCTCAGAGTTACCTATGCACCCCCCAGGACTGCTGCCCAAATTCGACCGAAAGTCCTTTGCCGGCAGGGGAGAACCACATAAGATAGGAAGCAACTTCAACCATGCGGTGGTTTGTACCGGGATGTGCCTGTTTGTGTACTGGGCTTTTCCCACCGTTGAACCTATCGCTGAGTTTATGAGTGCGGTTACCGGTTGGGACGTAACTAATGACGAACTGCTTAGAACCGGGGAGAGAATTTCAAATATTCGGCAAGCTTTCAATGTTCGCGAAGGGTTGAATCCATTACAGTTTAAAGTCCCCGACAGGGTACTTGGCAAACCACCACAAAAAGAAGGCCCGTTAGCAGGAATAACAATTGATGAGGACACCATGATCAAAGAGTACCTTGTTGCAATGGATTGGGATACAAGCACGGCAAAACCAAGTAAGAACAAGCTGATAGAATTAGGACTAGAGGATGTAGCAAGGGGACTCTGTCCATAGAAAAAGGGTTTTTCATAGGAATTTACAGTAACATATTTACCCCTCAAAAATATTGGAAATTTCAAAGGAGGGATATATGTCACCAGTATTAAAGGACAAAGTAGCTATTATAACTGGAGGGGGCCGTGGTCTGGGGCGGGAATATGCGCTTAGGTTCGCTAAGGAGGGGGCGAAATTACTAATACCTGATATAAACCTTGAAATGGCTGACAGTGTGGTAAAAGAGGTCAAGGCTATGGGTGGGAAAGCAGTGGCAATAAAAACAGATATCTCGGACGAAAATGACACAAAAAAGATAGCTGAGAAGGTTATACAGGAGTATGGTAAGGTAGATATCCTCATTAATAATGCTGCCATTTATTATGGGGTTGAACCTAAACCTTGGGATGCATGGACGGTGAATGAATGGGACCGGATATTTGAGGTTAATGTAAAAGGAACATGGCTATGCTGCAAGGCAATAGCTCCACTGATGATAAAGGAGTCTAAAGGTAAGATTATTAATATTGCGTCTGATGTCTTTAGAGTCCCTGACTCTCAATTCTTCCTAGCCTATGCATTAACGAAAGCAGCGGTATATGCATTGACTCAATCCTTAGCCAGTGCCTTAGGTCCATCAGGTATCAACGTGAATACCATTGCTCCAGGATTTACAGCTACTGAATCCAGCTTAAGTAAGAGTGGTAGCGATAAAATATTTGAGGGAGTAATAGCTGCACAAGCATTGAAACGACGGCAGGAAGCATCAGACTTGGTAGGCACAGCAGTGTTCTTGGCTTCAGAAGATTCAGATTTTATAACAGGACAGTGCATCATCGTAGATGGTGGCCACGTCATGGTATGAAACAGCTACTTGTATAATGAATCTATAACACTATGGAGTGAACCCCAAGCATGTTCTTTTTACTTAAACAGTGGCTTCCCTTTCACCCCCCGGCGAAAATAGGGATTATTAGTATCTCGTCACCATCTTTGATTTTGTCTGAAAGGTGGTACAACCTCTCAGCCTTACTAAAAATAGCGTATATGTAGTCTATGTTATTTTTATTGTCTAGCAGCTCTGCTTTTAACTCAATGCCATATTGAGTAGCCAGCTGATTAATTAAATCTTCCAGTGTCTCCCCATCCAGCATAACCACTGTCTTATTGCCCAGCAGGCTACGTAAACTTCCGGCTACCGTAACCGAGACCTTTATCATTGACACACCTGAACAAAACTCTTCAATAAGCTACCACTTTCTGACTTTTTATATATTAATACTTCCATTTGTTATTGGCAATGATTTTTGATAGTGTATCATCTATTCAGGCTTTTTCTTCAGAAATAGCTACCCATCTACCTTGTGAGGTTCTGTCAGTCGCCTTGCCTAAATAAGTGGTTGCAAAAAGCCCTGATGGCCCTAAAGTAGGCATGTTTACCACCATTGGAGCACTGTAGATCATCTAAAAATTTCTTGATATCCTGGAAGCTAGTGCTTGTGCCAATGACTTTTAGCGACTGATAGAGGTAAGTTTGGTAGAATTTCAGTGTATGTGGCGAGAGTCCTTGCCGTCGGGAGTTGAGGAAATTTATTAACAAATTAAATATAGGCCGTGTAGGATTCGAACCTACGACCAACGGATTAAAAGTCCTCGACTCAGATTCGATTTTGTTAACAGTTAAGCCTAGTTCGTTCAGTTTGTTAACAATATTATGACTTGGTTTTCTTATGCCGTTAGAAAGCATTGTTACATAAGCCCTGCTCACACCGAGTTTCCTTGCTAATTCCGCTTTCGTCATTTCAAACCTCTTTAATCTACCGAACTCATTAATATTAATATAATATCACTAATCGCCTCTATTTCAAACGACATTTGGATATTCTTCTCGATGTATATAGAGTACTGAAAACGGTACGGTTGCCGATCGGCTGAGTGATATCTCGATCAAGCGGTGGATGGGTCACAGGCAATTGCACAAAGTAGGCAATTGCTGAAGACAAAGCTACAAAGTGTTAAGGGTAAGCGAGGTGAGAGAATAAAGCTATCAGTCCCGACAGGATTGGGAGGCTCGCTCAAAAATATTCGGCTCGTATTCCCTTAAGACCACCAGTTGTCGCTATGATTCCTTTGTTGTCTACTTTTCAAACCTTCAGAGATTGGGGTGGGTGGAGAAAACTGACAGAGAAGAGCCCTCGGCTTTTTGGGACAATTACCCGCAAGCTTATCCGCGGAAATACTTCCACCTCACCGAAGCTGGCAGGGCTCGTTCTCATGCAGCCGGGTCAAATCCTTTCCTGGCTCTTTACGGCTTAAGATAAGGCTTTCAAGTTAAGCCAACGGGGCTTAGCTCCGTCCTCACCTTGCCTTCCCACATCCGAAAAAATATTAAATTGCCTCCATCTTCGAAAATATAGGTTCATTTTTTTAATGAACATTAGCTCCTTTTGTTCAATAATGAAGCTAAATACAAAAGCACTTTAACAATTGAATAGCCAAAGCCTAATCACTTCGCTTTCCTAATAAAAAGGAAAGGGGGAAGCAATGGCATATCGTAGAAGGACTTTACGAAGGCTCACTCCAGAGGCAAGGAAGTTAGCAAAGGCTATTAGCGAACTGGAAGGTGTTAGCCGAAGGCTCAAAAACCTTGTGCCGATAGTGGAAAGGTTAGAGATAGACTTAAGAGCCGAGCTAAAGAGGCAAGCCTATTACAAAGGAAAGCCCCAGCCAGACCGTTCAGCCAAGCTGGAGCAATCTAACACTGGAGAGAGCCAATGTTAGACTGGCAAAAGTATATAGAGATTGCCGATAAGTTTCAACACAAGGCAAGGCACGAGGATAGAGAGGACTTAAGACAAACCATCATCTTAAGGCTTGCCGAGGTAGAGGAAAGGTATAAGGGCAATGGCAATAGCCTAACCGAATGGGGGATGTTAAGGGTAGCAAGCTATACCGTCCTACAGTATTGGCGGGAATACTACTATCGGACTAATGGCGTAAATTGCGGGCGTTGTAGCAATTCGCAAAGGAAAAAGTGCCAAGAGCAAGACCGCTTTGCTCAATGCCCAAGGGCTATCGGAATTGTAAGCCTAAACTCCGAGGTAGACGATGGTGACGGCAATACCATAGAGCTTTGGCAAATGATAGCCGATGACAATGCCGTAGATTTAGACAATTGGCTTGACGCTAAAATCTGGCTATACTGTGCCCCAGCAAGGTTAGTAAGTATTGCCTATAAAAAGGTAAACGGATTGCCTCTCACCAAAACAGAGGCAAGATATTTACAAAGGCATCGTCAAAAAAGACTATTTTAATGTCGCTTTTTAGCCCGTTAGCCCAAATACATTAGTGAGAGGATAAAAACCTCTTGGAGAGTGGTTACCGATGCCTGCGGATTGCGGATTGGTAATAGCTCTTGACAACTGAATAAGACTTGACCGCTTTTGGGCAAGGTTTGGCTTTGGGCTCAATAGCCTTGTCCCGTCTTACTTTGCCTGTCTTTAGCTTTTTGGGCTTTTGCTCAAACGGTAGTGCCTGCGGATTGCGGACTACCGATAAGAGGCTAAAGGATGGCAAGAGAACAGGACAAAAAACAAAGAGAAAAGTTGCTCAATTGATAGGGACAGTCTTGCCAAAAAACTGAATAGCTATCATTTAAACAATCACAGGCAAAAGAGCCTCTGAAGTATAGGGGTTCTTTTGCCTTTTTTTGTGCCTATTTTAGGGGTAGCCGGAAAATCTGGCTACCCCTTTTTTATACTCTTATACGAGGGCGTGGGAGTTTGGATTCTCACGCCTTTTTTGTGCCCAGAAATCCGACACTCTTCCCCCCTATTCTAAAACCTCACCAGAAGCCCCAAGAAAGCCTCTCGCGACAGCAACGATACCTGGTTTAGCCCGGCAAAAACAGCCCCATTTGTTATCCCTAAAATGAGCACACCTCTTGTCCTTCTTATTCTCTCCCTATCGGTTCTTCTCTGAACAGAACAGGCGTTTGTGCAAACTTCGCATATATCTAACAGCGCATCATGCCCTTCTGCATTAGGTGCGAAAGCACTGGGCCGAGTAGGACTTGCCTTGCAACAAATGGAATCACCATATGAACCAGCAGATGGTAAGGTCGTAGCCATAGGTAATTATTTGGACTTTAACGTAACGTCCTTTATTGGTAATCACACCCAAGACGGTTCCCTCTGTAAGCTGGTTGGTGGAGTCATTGCTTCCATTGATGGGAACTTCCGAGTATTTTGCACCTCGGAGGTCGTCAACTGTGAGTTGGGAGAAGTTGGCTCCACGGAGGATGGACAGGCAAGCGCCGTTGTCGGGTACCAAATATCGCTTAGTGTCATCTACTTGCTCCCACCAGATATCTGCGGTTCCCTCTTCCAATTTAGGAAACCTGCCTTCGTCGAAATCGAATAGCCAAGTGCCACGAATGGTGGTCGTAGACGTTGCTGTACTAATAGAGGTGGAAGCGGGAGGCGTCGGTGTTGGCGCAGTAGGAGTGGTCGCTGGCGGTGGGCTAATATCAGAAGGCTCAAGACCATACCTTCGTATTTCTGACCCGCCACAGGCAGACGGCGACAAGAGGACAACCAATACAAGGAGACTAAGAAACAGTAACCTCCAGATGGACTTGCCTTCGAACCTCACCCTGTCCATCATCACACCTCCTTTGCAAGAACCTGCTTAGTCTGCGGGCTTTCCTATTGCAACTTTTGAAAAGGCTGTGCCCCACCTGTGCATTGCGGGAGTCTCTCTTATAACTATACCTCTCCTGACTTTGGCTGTCAACCTGATCAGCTAAGCAAAGGTTTCAGACCTGTAGAGCTGCGAACTACGGAGGAACAAATGTTTCCAATCGACCTTTGAACTCTCCGCTAAAAGGTGTAATGAGGGCTTTGAGCTGATGCCAACTGTCGAAGGCCCAATCCCTTGACTAAGGCTACAACTTCATAACCTTGCACAAAAGAGACGACGATAGCTTTTGGTATATAATAGAGAATGCCTCTTTCCAGCTTCATAAAACCGGAGTAGTTGTGCTGAAGCAATTCAGTTCAAAGTTCTTAGGATACTCCTACGTGGCTGCGGCAGCTATCATCTGGGGCTCTAATGGTGTGATTGTAAACTGGGTCCCCTACAATGCGTATGCTATCGCTTTCTTTAGGGTCTTATTCGCTAGCCTCACCATCCTGCCTGTGGTACTTTTGACTCGAAAACCTGAAGCGATGAGTGCTGCTAGATCCTGGAAAGTTATGCTGAGTTTAGGCTTGCTGCTCGCCTTGGGTTGGACGTTGCTTTTCCATTCGATGAAACTCATTGCGATCGCCAACGCCGTCCTATTGAATTACATGGCGCCCATCTTTGTAGCTTTACTTGCACCCCTATTTCTCAAGGAGAAACTTGAGAAATCTACCCTGCTTGCATTAGCCATATCCGTAGCAGGAATAGCGGTTATTTCATATCAGCAGAACCTTCAGATTAGCGACCTTAACCTTTTGGGACTAATTCTTGGGCTACTTGCCGGCCTTGCCTATGCAGGATTCATCATCGCGTCTAAGAGAGCTTTATCCAGCTTCTCAAGTCAAGTCGTAGCATTTTATTCTTACTCAGTAGCTTCAATTTTCCTCTTTCCCTTTGCAATGGGCACCGATTTTTCTCCAGATTTAGCTTCATGGATACTTCTGCTGGTTTTGGGTGTCTTCAACACGGGATTTGCCGTTACACTCTACCTCAAAGGCCTTGGAATGGTAAAGGCTCAGAAGGCGGTAGTTTTCACTTATTTGGAGCCTGCAAGCGCCGTGGTTTTCGGCTTTCTCTTTCTAGCCCAGCAACCCACACTGCTCATGCTTGTCGGTGGTTTTCTAATTCTCATCGCTGGATATATTGTAGCCTCAAGATGACTTCGTCTCCTGAGGTCACACAGCTTATCTCCCTTTCAATCAAATTTGCTATTGCTAATCAGTCATGATGAGGAGGAGCAACTATGATTAGCGCAAGCCGCAAATGAATTTCTGGAAAAATGTAGACCCCGGCATAGTTGGTTGGCCTAACGCTTAACATTTTGAGTATTCGTGCAACCGGTAAACAGTTTGCAATTCTGTCTCGTACAAGCCCAGTCTATAGGACTTACTGGCATATATGGCTTATTAGTCTAGCTTTTCCTTTGCTGAGTAGTATCCCCTGAACCATGAAAAGATGCCTAGCATCCAAGATCCGACCGCCATGATGAGCCAATTAGTCGCCTCCAAACCTAGCACCTTATTCATGGCATCGCTAACAATGCCAATCACCATAAACGAAATACCCACGTAGGTGAAGATGTTATGAACCCAACAGCATAATTTTGGATTTCTCTCGAAGAGTAATCGTTTCACGTCGTTTGGAATTTCTGCCATCTTTATTTACTCCTTTCTTGTTCGTGGTAAGCATCCCCCAGTGCCTACTATAAACTCTGGGGACGCGCTCTCCCCTTGGGCAAAGTATAGCACAAGATGGCACTAGAAAGAGAATATGGTTGAACAGAACCGAGGAATGTTAACTAGGTTGCTTATCAAATAGATTTCGGTATTCCCATCCATCTTGGGGTTCTATTCATATATTTACGATAGGTTTCGCCGTATTTTTCAAGACAGAACCGTTCTTCGGCAGGTGCAATGAGAATTGACAGGATTACAGATATGATTATAAGTAACAAAAAGAGCCAAGAAGCGGAAGCAATGCCAATACCTATATATTGTATAAATACCCCAATATATATAGGGTGCCTTGAATATCGGTATAGCCCCTTGGTAATAGGTTCATCAATGGCAGTTTTCGCCCAAGGTATTCCCGCAATCTCAAATATTATCAATCCCACTACGAAGAGGGCAATACCTGCGTAAAACAAGGGCATCCCTAATGGCAGTGGCAGGAAAACGGAGTATATGAACAGAATAATCCAAACTGCTGTCCCAAAGTTGTTCATTATTTTTTCGGTCTTGTTGTACGGGGGAGAAGCAGCCCCTTTTTTGAACCTAGCTTTAATATCATACCTGAATATCGGCCAGTCGAGAGGTACTACATGAAAAAACACCCAGGCAACCATGAATATCCAGAGATTCCATAAACCTATTTCCAAAGCTGGTATAAGCGTCATGATCATGTCCTCTCTTGACTTTATTTTACGATAACGGTCCTATTGAAACAAGACACAGGGAAGCTGAATCAGCAGAGTGAACGATAGTCAGGAATGTTTAGCGGCCATCGCTCAGTTCTTGGAAGTTAATTTGACCCCTTCGCTAAGGCAATAGAATATTCAGTGGATACCTTGCGAGACCTACCGGTTAAAGCACGTCGAAAAAGCAGGGTTGCTCCTTAACGAGAAGCCCCACCTTCTTTTGTAGTTCGCTACCGTAGTTTTCCATTTCTTCCTTGTTCAAACCTAGTTTTAGGGCAAGAATAACTTCTCCTTTCAACAAGAAAGCTCCACAGTTTTGGATGGTAGGTCAACCCCCTCAGTTCTCAATGCTTTTATCGGCTCTAATATGGTACCCTAGCCTCACTTTGTCCCAAAGACTAGCCAAGTGAGGGAAAATCCCCCCACGGAAAATCGCGAGGGTTGCAATAAAAAGAACGCCTAAAATTAGCGGCCAGCGGTCAGGAGTGTATATACTTGCAAAGAATTCTACAAGTATTACTAATCCAGCTCCAATAATTGGTCCAACAAGGGTTCCAGCACCACCAATCATACAATAGAATAATCCTAATACAGAGGTAGTAATACCAAGATTTCTTGGACTTATTAGCATGTTCCAATGAGCGAATAACACGCCGCCTAAACCAGCAAACGTCCCTGCAATAATAAAGGCGATATATTTATAAAGCCATGTGTTGTAACCTAGGGCACGCATTCTGAGTTCATCTTCGCGGATCCCTTCTAGAGCATAACCAAAGGGGGAATTTACAATCCGATGTAACAAGAAATAACAGACAATAAAAAACAAAATAACAAAATAGTAAAAAGAGAAGGTATTAAGGCTAAAACCAGTAATACTAAGGTTTGGAAAGAGTATACCTTTTAATCCGAATGCGCCTCCGGTCATATCGAACCATTGCCAGGCAATCCAATAAAGTAATTGTCCGAGAGCAAAAGTGATCATTAAGAAGTAGAGGCCGGATACCCGCAGGGATATAAAGCCAAAGATGGCGGCAACAATTGCCGCCATCAAGATAGCTGCTGGGGCAACTATCCAAAAACTTTCAATGCCATACTTTACTATTAGAATAGCAGCGGTGTAACCTCCCACACCAAAAAAAGCGGCATGACCCATAGCCAAGAGGCCAGTATAACCAAAAACGAGGTCCAAACTCATTGCGAAGATAGCAAAAACGAGAATCTTGGTCATCATGTTTAGCCAGTAGTTGGAGAGGAAAAGGGGTAAAATGATGAGAATCATCCCAGCAACAATGTAAGGAGCAAAGCGAATCAGCTGTCCTGGCACGTTCATAAGAGAAGTTTTTAGCTTGGTTGTTACCATTTTAAACCTCTTTCCCCAGAAGACCAGTTGGTTTGACTAGTAGTATAACTATCATGACTAAAAACATTAGGAACATAGCAAGCTGCGGGAATAGAGCTCTACCAAAAGCATCGATAAGTCCTATCACAATAGCTCCTGCAAGAGATCCTTGTATTGAGCCTACACCACCGACAACGAGCACAATCAGTGCCAGAAGTAAAATATCCCAGCCCATAGCAAGATTTACTCCCAACATCTGAGCGCCGATTACGCCAGCAATTCCCACCATTAAAGTGGCAAAGAAAAAGACAAGATAGGTGATCCGGCCTATGTTTACGCCTAGCCCAGATATCGTTTGTTTATCATCCATTCCTGCCCGAACAATGGCACCAATACGAGTCTTCTCCTGCAACCACCATAAACCGATAGCCAAAATTACTCCGATACCGATAGTGGTAATACGATGAATAGGGTACTGAAATCCAAAAATGGGTAAGGAACCAGACAAAGCAGGTGCAGAAAAAGGAGAACGAGCTATTCCTCCCCAAACCCACAGACTTAGGTTTGACAGGACATAGACAAAGCCAACAGTTACCATAACTTGCTCGTTCATGAGCCTATACAGATTGCGTAAGAATCCCTGCTCAATACACAAACCAAGCAGCCCAGCAACGATTCCACCTAGTAAGACTGCCAGCCAATAATTCAACCCAAGCTGTACTGCAACTGTCCAGCCAATATAACCCCCCACCATAAATAATGCGCCATGGGTTAGATTGACAATACCCATCAACCCCAACGTTAGCGATAAGCCAATGGTTAAAAGGAATAATACTGTGCCGAATGAAAGACCATTTAGCAGGCTTATTACTACAAATTCCAATAGAACACCTTTATATGTAATTTAGCCTAAAGAACATGTGGAAGGGGCAAGCTGGTTTAGCGACAGCTTGCCCCTTCTTATACTCATCCCGCAAGGGTTATGGTTTGGTATAATAGCCAGGGTTGGTTGTATTTGGGTATTCCTTTAGAACCACATATTGTAGTTTGCCACCTATTTTCTGGACTTCGACGACAAGCGTATTTTTAATAGTATATCCCTTCTCACCATCAAAGGTGCAAGTGCCGGCTGGGGCATCTATTTTTAGTCCAAATAGAGCCTCTCGCAATGCCTCGTTAGTGGTGTTACCACCGGTTTTTTCCAACATAGCCAGGAAAAAGCTGGTGGCCGTGTAGGCGTCGTCAGATGTAGTATCCGGCTTCATTCCAGTCTTGGCTTCGAAAGCAGGCACGAATTTATTGTTAATCGGATTATTAAGAGACCAGTGGTAGTCAGTTGCTGCAAGTAAACCTAAAGCCCAATCGCCAAAATCATTTAAAACGGGCTCAGATACGGTGGAGGTATCAAGCGTTATCAGTGGCTGCTTGTTCCAAAGGCCGAATTCGTGCCACTGCTTTACGAAGGATATCATCTCAGCACCATAATGAATTACTGCAGTACAATCGGCATCCGGTAGGGCAGCTAAATAGGGCCCCCAATCTGCGATACCAAATCCTAACCATTCCATTTGAACTACCGTTCCTCCAGCAGACTTAAAACCGTCAACAAAAGCGCCACAACCCTGGTATCCAGTTTCATAGTCAGCGCCGAAGGTATTGCAGGTTCTAAAACCACGTTCATAAGCAAACTTGCCAGCCTGATAGGTTTGCTGGGCTAGACTCCCTCTTGTGGCGAAATCCCAGCCCGGCTTATCCCACTCTACCAATTCACCTCGATATCCAATAGCCAGAGTAGGTATTTTTACCACATCGATATAGGTTTCCGTCCCCAGAAACGATGAGGAGGCAATAGGACCAAAAAGGACATCCACTTTATCAAGCTCCACCAGTTTTCTAGCCTTCTGAAGAGCCATAACCTCGTCGAATGAAGCGTCGTCTTCAAATATAACCTCTATCGGTCTATCCTTGAATTTCCAGCCAGCCTCGTCAAGACGCACATTTATGCCGCCTATTGAATGTGGCCCGTAATGAGCTAGTCCTCCAGTAATAGGCACAAGGGCGCCTATTTTTATCGGCCCCTTTGCTTCTGGTGCTGCCGGAGCGCAGGCACCAGCTAGCAGCAGTGATACTATTAAGACTAAGATTAATGATGTCCCAAAAACTAATGTTATCAACTTCTTATTTTCCACTTGATCACCTCCGTAAATTGTAATCACTACCCAAGACTTAAGTCCGCCAAGTGTGATAAGCTACATCATTTATCACCCCCCATTTATGTTTTCTCCTTTGGCAACTAATAATGATTGTCGTAAACGATTCTCACTAATACATGTTATCTCAATTTTTTATCAATGTAAAGAGGGTTATTAATAATTAGCAAGATTTATTTTGAGACACCAAGGTAGGTGTTCTTGACTTCCTCGTTCCCCTCCAGTTCCTCAGGGGTAGATTCGTATACTATTTTACCCTTACTTATTATGTAGGTATAATCAGATACAGATAGTGCCATTGGGAGATTCTGTTCTACTAATAATATAGAGAAGCCACTCTCCTTAAGCTGGCGAATAATGTGGCTAATCTCCTGGACAACTATCGGAGCCAGTCCCTCTGAAGGCTCATCCATCAAAAGCAGCTCGGGGTTGGTCATTAATGCCCGGGAGATAGTTAACATCTGTTGCTCACCACCACTAAGGAGGGTACCTCTCAAACTGGCGCGTTCCTTTAGCAGGGGGAATAAAGAATATATCCTATCTACGGACCAAACTCCGGGTTTTCCGGTATCTCGTGCTGCTATGGTAAGGTTTTCCTTCACACTCAACGAGGGGAAAATATGACGTCCCTGGGGAACCAAACCAATACCTAGCTGAGAAATCTGGTAGGGCTGAAGACGGGTAATGTCCCTTCCTTTAAAGCGAATTGCACCTTGGCGAGGTGGGGTAAAGCCAATAATTGAGTGAATAGTGGTTGTTTTGCCCATTCCATTACGACCGAGAAGAGCAACTACTGAACCTTGGTCAACATTTAGCGAAATACCGTAAAGAATATGACTATCTCCATAATAAGTGTGTACGTCAGTCAGTTCTAGCATTTCAAATACGCCCCTCAACTCCCATGTAGATTTCTCTTACCCTTGGATTAGCCTGTATTTCCTCGACTGTTCCATCAGCAACGACCTCTCCATAATGAAGTACTATAATCCGCTCAGCTACACCAAATACTAGGTCCATGTCATGGGCAACTATAATGACAGTAATGTCTTTACCTAGATTGGTAATCATAGTGATTATATCTGCAGATTCAGCAGCAGTCAAGCCACAGCTGGGTTCGTCAAGTAATAGCAGCCTTGGTTCTGAGGCTAGACTAAGGGAGACTTCCAATCTACGCCGCTCTCCATAACTCAGGTCTTTCGTCAGAGTATTCCTTTTTTCCCACAAATCGACGGTTATTAATAACTCTCTAGCCTTAGTTAAAAGAGACTTATAGTTGGTGACTGATTGGAATAGGTGGAATCGAGACGGTTTGGTACCATGAATAGCCAGTAGAGTATTTTTAAGTACGGTAAGATTATGGAAAAGCCTGGTTAATTGAAAGGACCGAGCTTGGCCAAGAGCAGCACGTGAATATGTAGGCATCACAGTAATATCCTGTTTGAAAAAATATATCCGTCCGCTGGTTGGTTTTAGCTGTCCATTGAGCAGGTTAAACAGAGTTGTCTTACCAGCTCCGTTAGGACCAATGATGGCTAGTCTCTCTCCAGATTGCACAGTAAAAGAAACATTCTTTACTGCCTGAACACCGCCAAAGTTCTTAGATAGTCCTTCAATCTTTAATGCTTCCATAGCTATAATCCAACACCTATCTCAACAAATTGACTAAAAGGCGTATAACTCGCCACGGCAAATATAACAATTATAATGAAAATAATGCCTAGTATTAATGGCCAGTGCTCCGAGTAATATAGACTGGCATCATATTCCATACTTACAATAATGATAGCATCTGAGTCATAGCAACCTTAAGAATATTGATTGAATGCTCTAGTTCTTCATGCTCGTCAGAAGCCAGCTCCCACTCCAAAACATTGTGAACGCCCCCCTGACCTATAATAGTTGGTACACCCATGCTTAGCCCTTGGCAACCGTATTCCCCATCCAGCACTACAGAGCAAGGAAGCATCTCCTCAGTGTTCTTACTGATAGCATTCACTATGGATGCTAACCCTACTGCCGAGGTCCAACCTTGGGTACGCCCTACTTTAAGAGCTGCGTAACTCGGTATAATATTGGCTACCTGTTGCTTAATATTCTGCTTAAAATCCTCGTTCACTGAAACAGTCTTACCATTAACCCGAATGGAGCTAAAGAGTAATACCTGGTTATCACCATGCTCACCAATGACTGTGCCTTCTACTTGGCTAGATTTGACTCCAAGAGCTTGAGCCACTAGCATACGGAAACGAATAGAGTCGTTGAGTGAATAGCCAATGAACCTTCTCCTGTCCGAGTTAGAACAGAGATACGCAGCATAATTAAGAGGATCCACAGGGTTAGTAGCGGTTATCACCACAGCCTCGGGACAGTATTGTTTTATCTTTTGCATAATATTTCGGATGATAGGCAAGTTCTGAGGGAGCCATTCCATGCGGGAAGTGGTAGTCCCTAAGGGTACACCTGCTGTTATTATTATTATATCGGAGCCAGAGATATCCTCGTCAGCGCCAGCTCGCACTAGTACGTCTTGGCCGGTCATAGCGGTACTTATGTCCATAGCATGGTGCATAAGTACATTTTGCTTGATATCAAACATCACTATTTCGTCAGCTAAATGGTGAATAGCGATGTTAAAGGCAACGCTAGAACCTAAGGTGCCGGCGGCTCCAACAATAGAAATCTTCACAAACCACTATCCCTGCAATATAGAAAATTTTCCAGCCAAACCCTACTATACATCATAATATAACAGTATCATAGTAGGAATCAATATGAGACAAATAGAGAGGGACACACGAATAAAAATGAAACTGCCCATAAATAAGTCCTTCTTAGAAAAGAGAGTCATGAGCTAGCAACTTTAAATAGCAGTTTATTCTAACTTGGGACTGAAAATTTAAGGCGCTGAGAGACCTAAAACATGAGTTGGAATTCTTGCAAATAACCATGATATACTACAGGTAATCAACAAGACAAGAAAGGAGCCAGAATGGAGCTAAAAGAGTTAAAGAAGCGAATGAAGGGAGTAGATGTTCTTCAAACAACACCGTTTAATTCTGATGGTAGCCTTGATTTAGAAGGTATGCGGGCAAATACTCGCTGGCTGGCTGAACGTGTTGTGGGCAGAGATTTTATTATCACACCGGTGGGAAGCACTGGAGAATTTTATGCAATGTCCGAAGACGAGATTAAAGCCGTTATCAAAATGGTCGTGGAGGAGGTAAACGGGAGAGCAGTAGTATTGGCGGGAGCAGCCGGAGCTGGCACCCAGCAAGCCATCAAGATGGTTAAATATGCTGAGTCTGTTGGCGCTGATGGGGTTCAGACTGTCCTTCCTTATTATCACAGTCCAGAAGAGGAAGGGATGTATTTACATTACAAAAAGATAGCTGAAAGCGTCAATAGTAATTTTGGCATAATGATTTATAATAACCCTGATGTATCTGGTTCTTGGATTAGACCACATTTGATGAAAAGATTATCGGAGATTCCAAATATTATCGCAGTTAAAGAAAATACAATGTCTATTATGTCCTACTATCGGGAGCGGAGACTGATAGACCCAGAAGACATGGCAATCCTATGTGGGTCTGGTGAACAGATGTTTGCTTTCGAATCCGTGGTTGGCTGCTCCGGTTTTATTACCGGGTGGGCGAATTTTGATACAGATCTACCATATTCAGTATATCAGGCTGCAATGGCCAGAGATTTTGATAGGCTAAATGAATTAATCAGAACTTATGATGATTTCTGGAAGTTTATCGCAAAAGTGACGGCAAACCATGGCCCAACCACTAATGTACCTGGCGTACATGATTTCCTAGCAGGGTATATGTTTTTTGGTGTAATTAAAGCAGCGATGGATATCGTTGGTTTAAGGGGTGGAGAAGTCAGATTGCCCTTAGTTGGCATTAATGATAAGGAGAAGGCCGAACTTCGCGATATTCTTAAAGCTATGAAGGTTATCTGATTTACAGAGAAGAGGTCGTTGAACAAAGAACTGAAAGAAGTTCTGCTTTTATTCTGTATCCTATATTTTCCCCAGCGCTTTAAGGACTTTATCTGGAGTGATGGGAAAATCATCGACAGCTACACCTATGGCGTTGTGGACTGCAGACCCAAGAAGTGAAGCTGCGTGACAGGCCACGTTTTCACCAATCCCTTCTGCCCCGTAGGGACCGTATCCCATACCTGTCTCCACAATGATGGGTTCAATGGGACCACAATCAAGCATTGTGGCGATTTTGTAGTCTAAGAGATTACTATTAAGCATTACCCCGGTCCTGGGGTCCCAGACTATCTCCTCGCTTCGGGATCTGCCTACCGCCATATACATGCCGCCGTACTGCTGGCCCTCTACTGTCTCAGGTGATATCGCTTTGCCAACGTCATTGACGTTAACTACTTTCTTTATTTCAATTTCTCCAGTTTCGGGATCGACTTCAACTTCCATGAAATGTGCCTGTCTACATAAACGGTGTCGTCCAGGCTCCAGTCCAAACTTTCCTTGGCGATGCCATACCCAAGCAAAAACCGGTTGCTGCATTCCTACTTCCGTCAATTCCGTAATTTTAACGACTTCGGCTACTGTCTTTGTTTTTGACGGGTCTATTTTGACATAGATTACGCTGTCTTTAATGTCTAAGTCCTCAGCTTTATATCCTGGGAAATGGACTATTGGTAATTCTCCTAATTGTAGTATCGGCGTAGTGGCTAATTCAAGGAGTCTCTGCTTTGCCTTCCTAGCGGCTTTCCTGACAATATATCCATTGCAACAAAGGTTAGCGGAGCCATCAGCTGTCATCAATTCAAACCCAACGTCATTAAAAGACCTAAAATTAATGTCCTCGTAACGCATGCCCAGTTCATCGGCCACAATCTGTGCGTAGGTAGTATCATGATTAACTCCTATATCAGACTTCTGCCCTATGATATCGACTGATCCATCACGGTGAATTAGCACACCGGCACAACCTGCTCCACGTGCGCTATCCCATTCATGGGTCCACGCAAAACCCATACCGTGCATCTTTCCGTTAGGAAGCCTCTTCATACCAGGCGGATGCCACTTCTCATCCCAGCCTATCGCCTTTTTGCCAGCTTCGATGCACTCTTTGAGACTATCTCTATCCGGGAATCCATGCTCACGCTTGAACTCCGCAAGGTAATTCATGTCTTTCCCTTCACACCCGTCATTCTTTAGCGCAACCTCAGTTGGGTCAAGTCTCAGCGCAGCAGCTACATGGTCAAATACGAGGTTGAAGTTAATAGTATTCACATTGTGTTCGCATCGACACGACCAGGAGTCTCCCTTATTTACATATGCTTTCGTCACTACAAAAGATATGTTGGGAATTCTAGTGTTATCAGCAAAGTGGTCAGCGCCTGCGAACGAAACATTAGCTTGAACAGTTTTGATTTTTACCGCTGTAATCGTCCCATCGTTCTTAGCTCCTACTTCAAAATAACTGACCATTATATCCTCAGATTCTCCGTAGAACTCCTCCTTTCTACTATACCGCAACTTGACAGGTTTGCCAGTCCTCTTGGCTAATATTGCAGTGATGACCCACAGCGAATGGGCCATAGCCACCATCCAGTTCCACCCACCAAACATCCCCCCCTGATAAGGCGTAGTAACCTTGATTTTGCTTATAGGTATATTAAACCATTCGGATAGCCTCAATTTTACATCATATGGGTGTTGATGATGCACCCATATCTCAAGATTATCTCCCTTCCACTCGGCCAGACAACTAACCGGCTCTGGCCCAGCCCACAAATGATCACGCCTTCTGCCTGTGAACTCGATTATCTTGTCGGATTCAGCAAAACCCTTTTCTACGTCACCTTGTTGGCGCACCTCTGGGATCTTAAATGGATCCGGCGGCCATAAATTAGTGTCAGGGCTTACGTCAGGACGTGCTATAGGAGCACTAGGCATCAATGCCTCCTCTTGGTCTAAGACGAATGGTAATTCCTCCCATTCTATATCTACTAGCCTTAATGCTTCCCTAGCGATATCCTCACTATCAGCAGCTACTGCTATCCCCACTGGTTCATTCTGCCAATAAGCTGTACCACCAAGAATATAATATGGCATTCCCCAACCGAACCACCTTCTTTTAGCTTCTATCCCAATTTCTTTTCTTTTCTCTATTTCCGGGTCATCGTATCTGAGTACGTATCTCACACCTGGAAATTTCTCAGCCTTGCTTGTATTCATGCTCTTGATTCCTGCGTGGGCGTAAGGGGAATGAAGAATTTTTGCATATAGCATCCCTGGCAGTTGTACATCTCTACAAAAAATTGCCTTTCCACTCGCCTTCTCGTACCCATCTAAGCGGCGTATACCACGTTTTCCTATTGTATTAAATTCCTTTAGTGCGTATTTATCGCGAACCATGGGTTCAATAGGCATGTCCTTCACAAATTCTTGGTCCATCTTTCTCATCTTCATATAGATTCTTTAGCTTCTTCCAGCACCAATTTCACATGCTGGTGATATGCACCACAGCAGCATAGTTTACTATCAAGAGCTTCCATTTTACCTTATTTTCTGCTGGATTGTGGTTCCTGTCCAGCAGTGCCTTAACTATCACTACAAAGCCGGGGCAGTAACCACACTGCATACAGTTATTCCTGATATAGGTTTCTATAAGTGAATGCCCTGCTTACGTAATTCCCCCTATGGCAATCTATACTCTTGCCAACGCACTCAATTTTTGGTGTCATGCACGAGATAATTGGCCTACCTTTTATATTAATTACGCACACCCCATATGCCCCCGGTCACAGAAATCTTTAGCGCCTATCAGCCCCATCATAATATGGAGAGGATATAAAAGGATTCGCCCTTACCCAACCTTGACTTCATAAGTTTCCCCATTAATGGCGAGCTTTATTAGTCTTTCGACTACGCAAGCTGTCACTTCTTTATTCTTTCAAAGGCTTATCCCCCACCAATTTGCTTGATGATAAGGATTTCCTCAGTGTTTGGGCCTATTTGCGAGATAACTTCGCCTGTTTTCGTATCTATTACAAATCCTGCCACCGGGCCACTTAAGGTGTCTTCGACAATCTTCTCTGCCTCCTGGATCGTTACTTCTCTGACTTCTTTACTGGTGCAGGTATGCACCTTTACTATTCGTACCACCTTAATCCTTCCCTAGCATTTTACGTATATCATCAACACATGCCAATGTTATCTATTAAGCATTGTATCTGTCAAGCATTATTGACTTGTCCCTGCCCCACCAAAACTAGCCCAGTTAAAACGTTAGTCAACTGGACAGAAAGAATAAAAAATGATCAAGAAAACCTTACGGATTTTAGAAAACTCAAGAGTGCAAATCGACTGCCCGAACAATTGAATTGAATAGACGCTAGGCCATAAGTACTGAACATTGCGTCAGGTTGTTTAGGGTTCTTCCAAGCCAAGGCATAATGTCAAGACGTGGGAGCACTCCGCTTTGTTCGTCTCGGGCGGATGCGGTCCCACTCCTCTTCTACCTTGTCAACGCACGCCTCAACACTGGTTTTCAACTCTGACTCGCGGAAGCGCAACACGTGGTATTGCCGGGCTCTAAGATACTTATCCTTACGTTTGTCACGTTCCCGAAGCTCTGGTAGTGTGTGCCAATAGTCCCTGTCACACTCGATCACGATCTTGGCGCCCGGAATCAACGCGTCAACCACCCAAAGTCCATCTATTGGTTGTTGTCTCATAAATGGAATGCGTCGCCGTTCAAGTGCAGCATAGAGAAGGCTTTCAGGAGTAGTTTCCTGTTGCTGTTGATAGTAATGCCGTTTGAGTTCAACGCCCGCCCGTGCCAGCCGGCGTAGCACCGTGTTAAGACTGCATTTTAGTTGCTTTGCGATTGCGCTTGCAGAAAGTCCTTCAACTTCATACATGAACCGCAGTTTATCTTCGTTCAGCTTTACCCTATCAATACCTTTGTTCCATCCTCCTATAGCTGGCGGTGGATGTTTTGGAGGCGACAAGTAACCGAAGGCTTTACAAGCCTCAGGCCAGCTACCCCTGCCGAACCGAACTGCAATCGTTGACGAACTTCCAATTCGCTTGTATTCGTTGAATTCCTCACAAGTTGGAGTGCGTCCCAGTAAGTTGTAAATTCGGTGAAACTCCTGCTGAAGCTCCTCATCAGGAATACAAGCCCGAGTAGCATCAGGGCTGAGACCTGCTTGAGCTAGGAATTGTTTCCACCCACCGAATTTTTTTGCGCACGTCACGGAGCGCCCAACCTTTGAATAACGATCGAACTCCGTCATCGTTGGTGGCTTGCTCAATTCATGGGCAACCCTCCGTACCTCATCAATAAGGAGCTTTCTGGGGATCTGCACAGAAAGACCCTGACGGCTATTCATTCTTACCCAACCAGTCCAAGGTTACACCCGCCTCTCCAAGCTTATTATATCAGAGATAGCCTGAGAATCCACACACGGCAGTCTGATATACTACTTTCAGGTTCGAGTCGCCCCGTTCTCCCCGAGCAGAATTCGAACCACCGCATGACTTAACGAAAAGCCAAATTGTTCAGCCCGCTGGATGCTGCCTCTATATCATCTCGGCAAAAGGATAATAAACTGTATCATGTTCAAACTAGCCTCGTCCCTTGCCTCAGCTACGTTTGGATTCCCTGAGGACTAACTTGGCGGCATTTCTTCCCGACAGAACCACAGCAAATATGCTGGGGCCAGGGAATGTCCAGTGGCCCGCCTGGAACAGGTTCTTGAACGGCGTTTTCTGGCTGCGCATCTTGGCTCCCGGAGTGGGGAACCAGCCATGAGATGCCCCCTCACTGTTCAAGGTATAGCGCTCATAAGTTAAAGGGGTGGCAATATCTTTATAGACGATGTGCTTGGAGAGCTGTGGGATAATCGCTTCTGCTGAGGTAATCAGTTTGTCAGCCAGAGCTTCTTTAAGCTCCGTATATTCCGTACCCCGAGTGCCATCCTTTCCCCTTTTCCAGTAGCTCATGTAATCGTAAGGAAACAGCGTCACAATCTGCACAGTAGCCATCCCCTCTGGAGCTTGGGAAGGGTCACGGAGCGAGTGCATCATTATGTACAGCGAGCACTTCTCAGGGTTACCGCTCCACAGGTCATCGATATTATCGCTGCGATTATAAACAATTGTCGTTCCGTCAAAGCCCATTGCCTTAAGGTCCATATTTACTCCCAGGCAGACAAGAAATGTGGAATCCGTTAGTCTTGTCTCTTTCAGTTCCTTGGCAAGCTTTGGACTTAGATATTGCTCACCAATTAGCGTGAGGAAAGTCTGCCTGCCATCGGCGTTAGAGACGACATAGCGTGACCTGACCATGGTGCCATCAGCCAGCTCAACACCGGTAACTTTCCCATCCTCGACGACGATTTTCTTGACCAGCGTCTTCAATGCCAGGTCCCCGCCATGCTTTGTCACTCCCTTGGCAAAAACATCTGCCAGTGCTTGAGCCCCTCCCTTGGGGTATTGAAAAGCGGGGAAACTCGGCACCATCATTGGCATAGTGGCTGCCCACCCAGGATCGTAATCAACGGGCGAGCCCAGAATTGCCCTCAACTTCGGCTCTTTGAAGGATTCGATAAGCGCCTGCCGGTAGGATTTCCCGCCATATTCTCTCAGTTTTGCAGACTTAAACAGGAACTTTATCATAAGCCCCATCTTGCCCCCGAAGCCCAACAGGTCAGGCGCCGGCTCTGCCAATGCCATCATCTCGGAGGTGACAGCTTTACAATCTTGAACAAATGTATCAATACTCATACCGTCGCTAGGAAACATTCTCTTCAACTCATTAATAAGACCTTCAAACGGCATCGGCGGCAGATTATAATCGCTGCCAATAATCCTGGTATGAGCAGCAAGCTCGATGAATTCAATGTCATCTTTGAGGCCCAGTCCCTCCAGTATGTTGTAGAGCATGCCGCCTCTTTCTGCTCCCACGAGGGCGTCAATTCCGGCATCGAAGGTAAAGCCCTTGCGCCGGAAGGATGCGCAGCAGCCCCCGGGTTTGGTGTGCTGCTCAGCCACCAAGACGCTCAGCCCTTCTTTTGCCAGGAATGCACCGCAGGTTAAGCCCCCTATACCAGCGCCAATGATTACGACATCGTATTTATCTTTGATATTCATCATTCTCTCCTTTCTTACCAATTTCCCCAAAACAAAGGCTTTCCCAAAGGATTAAAGACGACCGCCATCGCCCAAAAAAAGGGGTGGAAACAAATATAGTAAAAGGGAAGGGGGAGTAAGATTTCAAATAGAAGAAAATACCCTTCTTCCCCTATAAAGATGGTTAAGCAGTTATCCTATGGGTCTTAGGGTAAAATGTTATATGGAGAATCTTAGAAGAAGACTTATTCCAGCTTCTTTCTGAGTAGCATAACAACTACTGCGCCAATGCCTTCGGCAAAGGCAAGGGCCCAAGCTATGTAGTATACCACTGGTAATGGAGTAGCGCTAGTCAGGTCTCCAGTGACCATGCCCATGATTAAAGTAGCGAGCCCCAAAACCCAACAAATAATAAAGAGAGCCCAGGCCATTATTGTTGCTAAAGCTTTGAATATATTTGGCATTTTCCCCTCCTAAATAAAAATTTAATTACAACTTACTACCACTACTCCAAAACTGACCATTTATACAATATCTACAGGCGTATAAATTAGTTTGAGTTTAGCATAGGCATCACCCCCTTATTTGCGAATTCTCAAATGTCTAACCTATACTAAAAGGGCACCGATTATCACCCGTTTAGTGACTCCAGTGCCCTTCTTTCATAGCCCTTCGCCCCCCTGTAAAAGCACAACGGCTATATTATTCTCAAGTCTATTCTGTAGATTGGAACCTTACTGTAGTCCTAATTGATGTAACTGTCAATAGCCTATTTTATAGCGCCAGGAAATCCCAGAATCATCCCTACTAGTGGGTGTCCTCCGCCACAGCCCCATGGGAAACTCGCTGTAGAAATTTTGGGGGGTGGATTTGAACCAACGACCCTCGGGTTATTGTTCCGAGAAATTAGCAAGCTAATGTTAAATTACACAACATACTATATTCCCCAAGGTCAATAGCTCCAGCCAAATTTCCTTCTGCTCTATTTTGACACCGGTGGGCAGACCCCAGCCTCTCTTTTCCTGGCTCCTAACTTAGCGGTCAGATACGGGATCGTCCGCCTAGCGGAGTCCCATCATACCTCATACGGGTTTGGCCAGAAGGGCAGGGGCACCATGTTGTGCACACGGGTTGGCTCAAATGAGCTCCCAAAACATC